>Ga0247610_10000438_pt1 | contig 59275 bp, 69 predicted proteins | sample 174DNAGHGhighgp2_FD_193483 | JGI IMG/M metagenome (GOLD analysis project Ga0247610, IMG submission 193483) | Sheep rumen microbial communities from Palmerston North, Manawatu-Wanganui, New Zealand - 1742 DNA GHGhigh gp2 | ecosystem: Host-associated > Mammals > Digestive system > Stomach > Rumen...
TTATTTCTTTCGGCTTCTAACCGGGTGGTCGTTGGTTCGAATCCAACCTGCCTACGGTAACCATTCCGTAGTCAGTAGCTCAGTGGTAGAGTACCTTATTTAGCTGGGCCAATTTAATTTCTTAGAGCCAATACTTATTTCATTAGCAAGGTAGCTTAAGTGGTTAAAGCGCCAGACAAAATCTGGAAATTGTGGGTTCAAGTCCCTCCCTCGCCAAGCTGAGTTTGGCCTTTTTTATTTGCTAAATTATATGATATGGAAAATGGAATTATTTTAGGTCTAGATGAATTATTAGAAGATTTAGCATTAAATGAAAATCGTGCAGATGATGCTTTTAACAATGGCGATTGAACACAAGAAAAAATAGATAGCTTTAATTCATTATATGAATTAGCACAAGCATTAGGATATAATGTTCGTGAAGGAAATAAAATATCTACAGACTCTACTAATGCTATTAAAGCTGCTGCTGCTCGTCATGGTTTTAATTTAGACAAGTTTAAACGTGATATTTCAGATGATGAGTGGTTTGTAAAAGGGGTAGCTAGAAATGCTGCTGTTGAAAACACTGGAACTATTGCTAGACTTTTAAGACGTGGTGTTCCATATGAATGTGCTGAGTGTCATATTAAAGAATGAAATGGAAAACCTATTTCATTACAACTACATCATATTGATGGTGATCATCTAAATAATGAGCTAACTAATTTGCAATTATTGTGTCCGAACTGTCATTCACAAACAGATACTTATGCTAGAAATAAAAAATAATTAGTAAAGTTATTATAAGATTAAATAAGCCAATTATGGCTTATTTTTTATTTTAAGCCAATTTTAGCTTATTTTCAGATGTATAATATAATAGTATGATTATAGAAATTTCTGAAAATGGAAAACATAAAATTATAGAATACCCAGACTATTTTAAAAAATATGAAAATGGTCATTTTACTCGTTGTGTTAGTAAAGCGCAGTTTGATTATTTCATAGAGGATGATATTCATGGACAATATATGTTTTTTGATTATAAGAAAAAGATAATTTATTTTCATGAATGGGAAGACCCGGTATTAACAGGTGATTGTGATTATGCTTGGGGTGCGGCCTGTGATTATAAAAAGAGAGTGTTTAATATTTGGAGCAAATAACTATGGACAAATCTATTATTGAATTTGGAAAGAGAATGGATACTGCAGAAGATAAGGCAATGCTTGTTGATTATGCAGAAGGTTTTAAATCTGTTTTAGATTTAGGAGCTGGAACTGGTAAAATTAGTAGAGACATTGCAGAAAAATGGGGAGCGCATGTTGATGCAGTAGATATTCAGTTTAAAGATAATTGTCAAAATTCAGACAGTGTTACTTATTATGGTGTGGGAATAAATGAATTTTTAGCTACTACAACCAATAAATATGATTGTATTGTTTTAAGTGCTATTCTTCATGAATTATCAGATGATTATATTGGAACAATGTTAGCTAGACTTCAAGATGTTATGCTGCCTAATTGTCGAATTCTTATTAGAGAACCATTTTGCGATAATATTTTAGGCCCAGTATTAAATAAAGATTTAGATAATTTTGTAGAATTAGTTAAAAATAAATTACCTGCTGGTAAAGTTATTGAGTTTGCAATGACTAAGAAGCTTAACTCAGAGAGACCATTGGATATTACTGATTTAATTGGTATTGACTGGGTTAATATGTGTTTTACTATTAGCTATGGTGATCAAAGCTGGGAACGTGAAAAGCATGAATTAAGATATGCTAGAACTTTAAATTGGTGCAAAGAATTCTTTAATTTTTCAAGACGACCATTTACAGGGTTTCAAGCATACCCAGTTTTAGATAAAACATATAAAAAGCATTTTGTTAATGCAGGTATTCCAAGCGAAGCATTTGATTTAATCCAATATACTGGTATGATTATAGTTATTGACTATTCAATAGGAGAATAATATGGTAGTATTTTTATTAATATTTATGTTATTAGCCCATCTTGTAGATGATTACTATTTACAAGGTTGGTTAGCATCAGCAAAACAAAAAAAATGGTGGGAGAAAAATGCACCAGATAAACTTTATAAGCATGATTATATCATGGCTTTATTTTGTCATGCCTTATCCTGGTCTATTATGATTTTCTTGCCTATTTTAATTTATTCTTTAATTAATAATATAGATTTACAATTATTTTATTTAGCAATTCCAATTAATTTAACTATTCATGCATTTGTTGATGATTTAAAAGCTAATAAATTAAAGATAAATTTAATAGTTGATCAAAGTATTCATTTTATTCAAATTTTAGCAACTTGGTTAGCTTTTGCACTAATTTTTGTTAATAAAATCTAGAACAGACTGTATTATATAGTAGATAATTTTTACGAAAGGAGCATTTATTATGTTAGGATTAATTATCGGTTTATGTGTTGGCGGAGCAGCTTTGCTCTTCTTAATCATCTTTTTTGTCTGTGCATATACAAAAGCAGGACCAGATGAGGCCATCATGATCTCTGGTGCAGGTAAGAGAAAAATTTTAAGAGGAAAAGCTGGTTGGAGATTACCATTCTTACAAAGAAAAGATAAATTATCTCTAAAAGTATTCCAAGTTGACATTAAGACGCGTGAATCTATTCCAACTAATGAATTTATTAATATTAATGTTGATGGTGTTGCGAACTTAAAAGTGTCTAGTGATCCAGAATTACTTGAAAGAGCATTTGAAGCCACCTTAGGTATGGGTCAAGAAGATTTAATTGAACAAGTTAAACAAGTTCTTGAAGGCAATATGCGTGAAATCATTGGTACTGTTGGTATTCGTCAATTAGTTCAAGATAGAAAAGGTGTTGCTGAAGCTGTTAAGGAAAATGTTATCCCTGATATGTCTAAGTTAGGTCTTGAATTAGTTAACTTCAATATTCAAAACTTCTCAGATAATAACCATGTTATTGAAAATTTAGGTATTGATAATATTTCTCAAATCTCTAAAGAAGCTGCTATTGCTAAAGCAAATGCTGAAAGAGACGTTACAATTGCTCGTGCAGAAGCATCAAAACAAGCCAATGAGGCTGAAGTTGCCTCTAAAACAGCTATTGTTCAAAAGAACACAGAATATAGTCTTAAAGAGTCTGAATTAAAGATTAAAACAGATACCGCAAAGGCTGATGCTGATGCTGCTTATAAAATTCAAGCTCAAAAGAGACAAGAAGAAATTAATACTGCTACAGTTAATGCAGAAATTTCTAAGAGAGAACGTGAAGTTGAACTTGGAAATAAAGAAGTTGAATTAGCAGAAAAGAAATTAGCTGCTACTGTTAATAAGAAAGCTGATGCAGATAAATATGCTGCAGAAAAAGAAGCTGAAGCAGAATTATATAGACGTCAAAAGAAAGCTGAAGCTGAACTTATTGAAGCTCAAAGACAAGCTGAAAAACTTAAAGTTGCTGCTGAAGCTGAAAAACTTGCTCGTAAAGAAAAAGCTGATGCTGTTGCTATCGAAGCTGAAGCTCAAAGAGTTTCTCGTGCTAAAGCGGCTGAAGCTATCAAGTTAGAAGCTGAAGCTAATAAACAAGCTGCTCTTGCTGAAGCTGAAGGTATTAAAGCAAAAGGTGAAGCTGAAGCTACTGCAACTAAAGAAAAAGCAGAAGCTATGAAGGCCTTCAATGATGCTGCTACCTTAAAACTTGTTTTAGACAGCGGTGTCTTGCCAGAAACAGTGAGAGCTTACAGTGAACCAATTGCTGCTGCATTAGGTCAAATTGATGGAATCACTATGTATGGTTCTGGCAATGAAGCTAAGCTTGTTGAAGAAATTCAACAACATGGTGATCAAATCTTTGCCGGCCTTAATAAGACCTTAGGCATCGACCTTAAATCTGTTCTTCTTGGCTATCTTGGACCAAAAGTCTTAGGTGCTGTTGCTGAAACTCCAACCAAGAAAACAAAAGGCAAAACAGATTTAACTGAATAGCTTAAAATTTAAAAACTACATTAAAACCCAGCTATTTTGCTGGGTTTTTATTGTATAATATAATGAGGTATTTTAATATGATTAGAGATGCATTAGGCGACAGAATGAAAACTTATTATGAGGAAGTTACTAAGACTAGACTTACTCGTAGAACTCCAGTTATTATTAGGCTAGATGGTTGTCATTTTCACACATTTACACGTGGATTTAAAAAACCATTTGATGAAGTTTTAGTTAAGTCTATGCAAGCAACCATGAAATATCTTTGTGAAAATATTCAGGGCTGTGTTTTAGGTTATACTCAAAGTGATGAAATTACTCTTGTTTTAGTTGATTACAAAGAATTGAATACAAGTGCTTGGTTTGATTACGAAGTTCAAAAAATTACTTCCGTATCAGCAGCTCTTGCAACATATGCTTTTAATAAATATTTTAATGAATATTATTTAGATAGTATTGCAGATAAAGGTGAAATTGATAAATATGATTTAGCTCATGATACTGCAAGAAGAAAAGGCGCATATTTTGATAGCAGAGTTTTCAATATTCCAAAAGAAGAGGTTACTAATTGTGTTCTTTGGAGGCAGCTTGATGCAGAAAGGAATTCAATTAATTCTCTCGCACAATCATTATTTAGTCATAAATCTTTACAAGGTTTAAATCTTAGAGATACAAAAGCTAAAATTGAGACTGAAGCCGGAATTGTTTGGGGAGAACTTCAAACAACTCAAAAACGTGGCAGTTGTTGCATTAAAAAAGATGAAAAATGGATTATTGATAATGATATTCCAAGATTTATTGATGAAGGTCGTGAGTATATTGATAGACTAGTCTATTTAAATGATGAAAAAGAATAAATATGGATGCTGAAATTATTAATATTATAAATAGCTTACTTCGAATTGCTTATGAATTTGGCTGGGAAGTAGGAGCTAGCTGGGATCCTAATCATTATAAAGATTTGGTCAGCCCAAATGGCTATCTTAATGATGATGCTAAAATAGATAAAGAATTAAAAGAGAATATTACAAAACTATTAGCAAAACTTGGATATAATACAGAAAATTTCTATATTTATACCAAAGAAGACACCGGTTATCATTCTTGTGACTGGGAATATATTGCACCAGTTTTAGAGCTTAAGGAGAAAGAATAATGGGAAAGAAATTAAAATTAATAGCTGGAGAAACAGTCAATTATATTGATTTAGATTTAACTTGGTGGGTTGATGCTTATGATGAGGCTAATGGAAAATTTCCTTATAAAATAAGATTTAGGGGTGCTGATGGAGGCAATTCTCAGACAATAGGTTGGAAAAAAGAAAAGGACAGAGATAACTATCTTGAAAAATTAGAAAAGCTTTTTCATCCAGTTACTTTAGAGGACTACGAGAAAGAGGAAGAAGTTGTTGTTCCTGAACCAAAACTTCCAAAGCAGTCTAAAGATGATGTGCTAGCATCAGAATATGATCCAATGGATGCAATTAAATAAATTGTATAATATATAAAAATAATATTCAAAAGTCCCAAAAGGATGATTTGTAGCTCAAAAGGCGAAGGAGAATTAAATATGTCAATGTTTAGTGGCAAGTGTGATTTATGTGATCATATAGCAGGTACTGCTGGTTGGTATGACCGAAATGGAAATCCAGTTAAGATGGGTGAAGGCGTTGGTGCATATTATTCAGACGAGTATCGAGATTTTTTAGAATTTAAGAAAAGAACAGGCGGAGTTCTACATCAGCATAAGGTATTAACAGTTACACCTTGGAACCATGATGAAGCAATGAAGCTTTGTCCAGAATTAGAAGTAATTGAACATAAGAAAATTGTTCCAGATAAACGTCAAAAATCTGGCCAAAGGGAAGATGTTTATTATACTTATAAATATTGGGGAAAAGAGTACACTTTAAAGGAATTAAATAAGCATAAAGTTTATATTACTATTGATATTCATTTTGATACATTATTAGATTTAATTCCATATTATCCTTATATTGTTTCAATGGCTTGCTGTAATGATGGTAAACAAATAATTTATATTTCAAGCCAAAGTTTTGTAGATGAAGAAGTAGATGACCACTTAGAGCATGGTTATTATTCTGATTTCTGGCAATATTATAAGAAAAGATTACAAGAGCATTATCAAGAAATTGTTTTAAGATATTATAATCCAGCTGGAAGAGAAATAAAAGAAAATATTACTTTTATGAAAGAGACAGCCGAAGACGGAACTGAGAAGTATATTGGCAGAACTTTATACCCAATGGATGAAAATTTTGAGCCAAAATGGACTACCAATAAAACGAGATGGACTTCGCCAAAAAGAATTGATGAGCATCGAATTGAAATGTCTAAAGAAGATTTTGAGCATTACTTAGATGCAACTCAAGAAGTTTATTATGTTAAAAAGAAAGATTATGAACTTTATTTGGGGTAATGATTGTGGATTATAATAGACAATATTTTAGTAAATCTGATGTAAAAGCAGGTCTTCATATAAAGTTTATTCAATTTTTACTAGATAATTTTGAAACTGATGAATATCGTGTTGACATGCGTATTTACCATGAAGATTGCGGTGCCATTATTGTAGAGTGGGTGCGTGCTTTGTGGGATCATATTGATGAAATGGGAAAGTTTGCATTTGTAGGAGCAGATGAATATGTAATGCAAGAAGTCCAATTTCCAGATGGCCATTATGATTATGCACATTCAGATGAGGAAGCTGAAGAGATGCTTAAAGCTTGGCGGGAAAGTAGCGGTGAAGAATAATGAAAACCATATTAAAAGTTTTATCGACTATTATAGCTATTCCATTTTGTATAGTTGGTGCAGTTTTATTAATTCCATTTGTAGCTCTGTGTTTATTAATTTCTTTACCACTGACAGTATTAGAAGATATTTGGAGTGATAAATAATGAAATATTTTGTAGTTTCTGATATTCATAGCTTTTATAAAGAATTAAAAACATCATTAAAACAAGCTGGTTTTGATAAAAAGAATAAAAATCATACTTTAATTGTTTGTGGTGATGTTTTTGATCGTGGCCCAGATACAATGGGAGTATATAAATTTTTAATTTCAATTCCTAAAAGAAGATGTATTCTCATACAGGGTAATCACGAGCTTTTATATAAAGAGCTTTTAAAAAAGAAATTTCCTGATAGTTATGACTTTAGTAATCATACTGTTGATACTTTTTGTCATATAGCCGGCTATAGTGCAGAAATTATGACTGCTGCATATTGGCATAAACTTGGGGAAGACCCATATGATAGAATTCAACAAGTCTGGCAAGAAATATTACGAGAAGTTAATCATAGCTCAGTTACAGACTGGTTATATAGTAATCAATGGAAACCCTGGTATGAGGTAGGAAATTTTATTTTTGTTCATAGTTTTATCCCGTTAAGAAATGTTGATGGTTTACCAAGTTATTATATAGATAATCGTAGATTTGAGTACTTTAAAGACTGGCGTGAAACTGCAACAAAGTTTGAGATAGAAGATGCAACTTGGGGATGTCCATATCAGCAGTATCTTGATGGTTATTTTAAAGAAGAAGCTGCTAATGGAAAAGTCCTTGTTTGCGGGCACTGGGTTGTCACTGATTTTAGACAACATATCAATAATAAGTGGTCTGATGATACAAGTATTTATAAATTTGAAAATATTATTGGACTTGATTGTGGAGTCTGGAAATATAGTGCATCAAAAGAGTATTTTCATCCACAAAATGTTCTTGTTATCGATGATAAGGACTTTAAATGCTATGATCAGTGTGGCACTGAGCTTGAGGATGAAACATCTATTCCACGAATAGAAACTGTTACTGAATAAAAAGGGGTTTACAAAGCCTCTTTTTTATTGTATAATATATGTAGGAGAAAAGAAAAATGATTAGTATTTTATATGACATTTTCAAAAAGTGGAGTGCCAAAGGGTCAGTTTATATCATAAGCGATCCTCATTTTTCTGATACTGAAAGCTTCGAATTTAGAAAAGCAAATGGAAAATTACCAGAAGGTATTAATTCTATTGAAGATTTAGATAACTATATTATTAAAAATATTAATTCAGTTGCAAGTAAAAATGATACTTTAATTTGTCTGGGTGATGTTGGTAATATTGATTGTGTTGCTAAGCTAAAAGTTGGTTATAAAGTTTTATTGCTTGGTAATCATGACAGGGGTGCTGACTACTATAAAAGAGCAACAGTTGATATTACTAATTTAAAAGCAGATTTAGCTAAGTCTGTCAAGCTTCCAAAAGAGCTTTTTATGGGTGAACATGAATTAGATAAACATGTAGTCTTTGATAATAAATTATTTGATGAAGTTTATTCTGGCCCATTGATGATTAGTGATAAGATCATTTTATCACATGAGCCAATTATTCCATGTCCAGATTATTTAGTCAATTTATGTGGGCATGTTCACGCTAAAAATCACAAATTCAGAGTTGACAAACACCAATATTATAATTTCTGTGCAGAAGCAATTGATTATAAACCTGTTTCTCTTGGAGAGCTTATTAAAGAAGGAATTCTCAGTAAGGTAAAAGATATTCACAGAGTGACAGTTGATGGTGCTATTACTAGAAAAGTTAAGAAAAATAAATAAATAGAGACTATATATAAAATATATAGTCTTTTATTTAGCTTTTATTTAGCTAAATTATTTAAGTGAGGATAATTTATGCTAGATAAAGATATTCAACCAAAGTTTCAACATTCAAAAATTGGTAATTTTATGTTCTTTTTGTGTACAAAAATTACTAAAGTGCTCGTAAAAAATAGATGATTATATTATTTACTTGCAGGTACATGAGGAGTTATTCTTACTTTTGTAGGATTATTAATTACTGCTATATTAGCTATTGCAAAATTGTTTACAAAAAGCATTACTTTTAAGAAATTTTATTGAATTTATTATATAAAGGTTAATCCAGAATACTGGGGTGGTTTTGAAATGGGATTGATGTTTGTTAGAGATCAATGCTCATATCGTTCCATAAATGATCATGAATTTGGCCATACTTTCCAAAATTGTTTATTTGGACCACTTATGTTATTTTTAGTAAGTTTACCTTCAGCTATTAGATATTGAATTATTTATTTTAAATATGATAGAAAAGGTTTAACCTGCCCATATGAGTATGATTCAATTTGATTTGAAGATGCTGCAACACAATGTGGGGAATACGCAAGACATTATTTAGAAGTAAAAGAAGAAGTAAAAGAGTTACTAAAAAAATAATTCGCTAAATTAATTGATAAAAGTGAATTTTTATTAGAATAATAAAATAATAAATTCAAGGAGGAGCCGACACTATGCCAGATTGGTTAACAATTGTAATTGCTGTTGTTGGATTACTCGGTACTGTTCTAGGAGTGCTTGGCGTTTCTGGATATATCGGGGAAAGAGCAAGGCATAAAGCAGAAAAGCGTAATAAAAAAGAAGATCAAAATGAAGAAGCTGCAAAAGCTGCTGAAGACAAAAGATTGCATGATACTATTTGTGGTGCTATTCGTCAAGAAAATAAACCTATTAATGCTAAGTTAGATAATATTACAAAAGAAATTGAAGAAATTAAATCTGATTTAGCAGATAATACAAAAGGCACTGTTACCCTTTTAAGAAACGATATGAAAAAGTCTCTTGACTATTGTAAGGAACAGGGTTATGCCAGTGCTAGTGATAGAGCTAACTGACATGAATTATATAATACTTATGCTAATTTAGGTGGAAATCACTTTAAAGAATACGTAAATGCTTGGAAGGAAGAATTTGATGAACTTCCAGCAATTCCACCAAAAAAATAAAAGATTAGAAAGGAAATAAAATTATGGATTGGATTACCACTGCTAACGGACTAATTGCATTAATTACTGCTTTAGTCGGATTAATTGGAACAGGTATTGGCGCCTTCTTCTCAATTAAAGGATTTATTAAGGCCGCAAAAGAAAAATCAGCCAAAGAAATTTGGGCAATGATTATGACTGCCGCTGATGCTGCAATGAAAGTTGCTGAACAAAGTGGCAAGAGTGGAAAAGATAAAAAGCAAATGGTCATTGACATGGTTAAGGCTAGCTGTGAAGCAAACGGGCTCGATATTAGCGCTTTCATTGATCAGCTAAGTGCTTACATTGATGACTGCATCAAGTTCGCAAATAGCTTAAACAATAAGAAGTAATAAAAATAATAAAGCCCGAGAGGAGAAGTCTACGGGCTTTTATTAAATTGGAGGACATAAAATGCATAAAATTGCTGAAAATGGCATTATTACATTAACTGCAGGCGATTCATTTATAGCGCCTCTTTATTTGTACTATAACAATAATGAATTATATAAAATTTCTGGCACCGATAAAATATTTTTTGCTATTTTAGAGCCTCATCAAAAATTTGAAAATGCTGTTGTAAGACATATTTATACAACACAAGATGTTAATGGTGATAAAAATGTTTTAATTAGATTATCACCAGAGGATACTGAAAACTTACATCCAGGTACATATTATTATGAAATTAAATTACAGATTCATGCCAATGGTACTGAATATGTTGATACTGTTGTGCCAAGACGTAAATTAATCTTAATTTAGGAGCACCACAATGAATTATATTAAAGGTCAAATTACAATTTTTAATGACTTAGCTTATCTTGCTTCAAGAGGCAAATGTTTTTATGGTGCTATCGACATGGAAGTTGGACCAGATGGTTATCCAATTTTACCGCCAGCACTTGAGATATTTCCTCAGTTATATTCTAAAGATGTTCCAATGTCTGAGTCTGTTTCTTGTATAATTACCTCTGTTGTCATTGACCGTGGAGGTATTTATAGAGAAGACGGTAAGCATTGTATCTTTATTTATCCAGTAACTTGCGGGAAACTTGCTGCTATATATGTTCAAGAAGATGGTACATATGCTCCAACAAGTATTTTAGGTGGCTGAGATTATGCTACTGGTTGGTATCAAGGTGATGGTGAAGAAGAAGCTAAGGAATATTATATCTACTATCAAGTATTACCAACAAAAGATGAAAATTTAGGTTATCAGTTTGTATTTGCATCTGATAATGAAGAATAGAGATGGAGGACAATAACTAATGAACGCGTCAGAGTTAATAAAAAGAGCCCAACAATTCCCAAATGGATTTAAAGTTACTGCTCCTTTACCAGTTGATATTAGATTAGTCTTAACTAGAGAAGAAATGAAAAAAATGCATAGCAATTCTGAATATGCTATGCCAGAATATTATTTCTGTCTTTGTATTGATGATCATAGAATTTATGCTTATAATAAAAATATGAGCGATGAAGAAGCAGCAGCTTCTCCAAATGGCAAATTTACTTTAGCTGAAGATGAATTACAAAAAGCTACTGAACAATTGCGTGCAGATTTACTCGCAGAAGTTGCTGCCCGCACTGAAACTGAACGTAATTTAAATACAGCTATCAATAGAGAAAAGGAAAGAGCACAACGAGCCGAGTCAACTTTGACTAATAGTATTAATACTGAGGCGAGCTCAAGACAAGCTCAAGATGAAATTTTAACAAATAAAATTACTACAGAGGCTTCTGAAAGAAGCGCTGCTGATAACAGCCTTGATGAAAAAATTTCACAAGAAGTTACAGATAGGGCAGCTGCAGTATCTAATGAAAAAACTAGAGCAGAGGCTGTTGAAAATAGATTAAGCGAGAAGCTAGACCAAGAAATCACAGATCGTAAAGAAGCAGTTAGAGCAGAAGAAATTAGAGCCGGTGGTAAAGAGGCTGCTTTAGAAAGAGCAATTAATACTGAAATTTCTGACAGAACTACTGCTATCCAAGAGGAAAAGCAACGTGCAGAAATTACAGAGACTGGTCTTCTTAGTAAGATTAATACTGAAATTACTGACAGAGAAACTGCGGTAACATTATTGACTAGTCGTATTACTACTGAAGAAACAACTAGAAGCACTGAGGTAGATGCTCTTACACGTAGAATTGGTAATGAAGAAACTGCTAGAGCTAACTTAGCTGCAGCTATTACTGAGGCTTTAACAAATGAGGCAACCGCCCGTTCTGATAAAGATGCTGAATTAGAGCAAGCTATCGATGATATTATTGGTGGTGGTTCTGGAAGTATTCATGAATTAAGTCAAAGAATTGATAAGGAAGTAAATGATAGAGCTACAGCTGATACCGCATTAGCTAATGCAGTTGGAGCTGAGGAGTCTGCTAGAGTTGCCAAAGACGCTGAATTAGATGAAGCATTAGAGCAAGAAACTGCAGAAAGACGTGCAGTTGACCAAGGTTTATCTGATAGAATTGACTCCATTGAAAATAGAACTGACGTTGTTGATATCGTTGGTACAAAACAAGACTTATTAGATTATGATACTAGCAAAATTAGTGATAATGATATAATTAAAGTATTAGTTGATGAGACTCAAGAAGATGCTACTTCTTATTATCGTTGATTAGTAAATGAAGAGTCTTGGGAATTTGTTGGTAAGGTTGAAAGCTATCCAACAAAGGCTGAGATTGCAGCTGCTTTAGCTTTAAAACAAAATAATTTAGTTAGTGGTTCAAATATTAAAACTATTAATGAGAAAAGTGTTTTAGGTGAAGGTAATCTTAGTATTACAGAGGGTGCCTTATTAATTACAGGTGCTGAACTTGAAGAAGGTGGATATAGACCAGGACAATTATATTATTGTACATCTGCTGTCGGTAGTGATAATTTCAAGGCTGGACATACATATGTTGCAACTGGTGTAGATACTATTTCGGAGATTCAATCATTTGCAGTTGATACAAATCCTATGATTACCTCATTTAGTATTAGTCCAGGCAGCACAGAACTTGGCGATAAAAAATTATGCAGCTATAGCTATACTTTAAAGAAATATACAGGAATTAGTAATTTAATGTTAGACGGAAATTTAATTGTAGAACACCCAGAGTCTGCTTCTGGAAGTGGTTCAGTAGATACTGCTTATGATTCACATACATTTACTTTAAGTGCCACAGGTGTAGGAAGTAAAACAGCTACTATTAGCCCATTATATAGACATTTTATTGGTCCAATGGCTAGCGATGATATTGACGAAATCATTGGCTCATTGCAAGATGTAATAAGTGATACTGGTAGTATTAAAACTTATTTATCAAAACCAAGCAGCTATGTTGCAAATATTGGGGATGCTCCAACTTATGTATATTTTATTATTAAAGGAACAATTAATAGTCTTAGTAGTAGTGGTTGGCCAGTCCCTTATGAGTTAGTTGAAGCGAATGTCACATTTACTAATCATTATAATGCAACATATTCTGTAAATGTTTATAGAACTGCTAATAAGATTAAGGGTGATCTTAACTTTATTATTGGATAGGTAAGGAGATAAACTATGGCAGATAAAATGATTAAAATTTATGGCGCATTAGAAGCCGCCACAGAAGATGAAATAGTTACCTATTCTGAAAGTGTTTTTGATAGGGCTAGAAATAAAAAACTAGATGAGATTCTTGCCGGAATTCAAACCAGCATTATTCCAAATCCAGAATTTGATGGTAGTGAAATAGACTTAATTGGTCTAAAAATTAATGGTGTTTTATACAAAATTAAAGATGTTGGTGTCATAGATATTTCTAGTAATGCAACTACTGGTAGCATTACTGATGCACAAGTTGCTGAATTAACTAAGCAAGTATGTGTTGTTAAATATAATACTACTTACTTAGTCCAAAGAGTTGCAGTTAGAGACGGTTATAAATATACTTATATATCATCTTCAATTGATGCTAATACTCAAACAGTTCAAGCAACTCATATTGTATTTGACCTTGTTCAACAAATTTTCACAGTTACTTATGAAAATAGTAGTTTATATAATACAACATATCTCGATACGGCTTTAAATAGTAAACAAGAAACACTTGTTTCTGGTACTAATCTTAAAACTTTTAATGGCGAAAGTTTATTAGGTGCTGGTGATATTGAATTCGTAGCAGCAACAAATGCTGAAATTGATAATTTATTTAAAGCAGTATATACAATTACAGGCGAAATCACTAATGGAAGTCTTGATGGTGCTACCGAGATTTTAGAAGATGCTACAGTTTATTTAACATTAGTGCCTGATGCAGGTCATATTTTACCGACATCAATTGTTGTATCTGGAGCGTCAAAAACTTATGATAATGTGACTGGAATTATTATATTAAGTAATCCAACTAGCCATGTAACAATTACTGCAACTTGCCCAACTGCAGAATAACCATGGAGGTATAATCTATGGTACATAAATATGTTTCATTAGAAAACTTATCTAAATTTAAAGTAGATTTAGACCATATTTTAGATGCTAAGCAGGAAAAGCTTAGTAGTGCTCAATTAACTGCCTTAAATTCAGGCATTAGCTCTGGTAAAGTTAGTTTATATGATACAGCTATTGGTGATATTACTATTACTAAATCTGAAAGCACTAGATCATGCACATTAACTTTTAACACACAAACTATTAATGGTGAAGCTGAGACTACTAATATTGAAATTCCGTATGGAAGTTTAATAAAAAGTCTTGGATATGATAGTAATTCTAAAACTCTTAGTTTATATTTAGACAATGAAGTACAAACAGCCTTTTCAGTTGTACTTGACGGTGTTGCAACGCTCACAGACCTAGAAACTTTAAGTGATAATATTAATGCTACAAAAGAAGATAAACCAATTTGTACATATGATAAGACACATCAATTAGCTACATACAGTTTTACAGATAATGCGGAAGCAACATATACTGTACAAGTTGGAGATGAGGTTGTATTAGTAATTCCAGCAACTGTAAAACAAGGATTTATTTCTTTGCTTACTTTAATAAATGTAGATGATAATACATTATTTACCGTAGATAATCAGTCTACATATGGACTTAAAATTGTTGCTAATAACACAACTGTTAGTGGCAGCTCTTATAGAGTTATCTCTGCTGGTAAAAAAATTATTTTTGCTAGATGTGATGGCTCAGATGTAGAGATTTTAATAATTGAGGATATAGCAGGAAGCTAAAAAATGAATAGACTATATAAAACTTATTTATTCATAAGACGAAATGTCAGGCAGGTATTTAAGTCAATATTTAAGTTCTTTATAGCGCTAAATGCAAGTACAAAGCTTAAGCTTTCTATAAAAAATGCAGAAGCAGATAAATTGACGGCCAACTTGCACTTGGATGAAGATAACTTAAATACCCATGTCTCAGTCCAAGAGTCTGAGCCGTCTTTTATTGTACCAGAAATTTACTTTGGACAGACAGAAGAAATCTCTTTTAAAGATTTACACATTGAGCTAGTTAATCCAGATTATCTAAGTTCTAATATTGATTTTGGGGTTGAAACAATTAAATTTAATACTTGGCTAACTGTTCCAAAAGAAGTAGCAGATGTTTTTAGATCTACTATTTCTATAAGCTCAAGAGAAATTCTAATGTTGCCAGATATTTGAGATACAAAAGCTAAAACATTACATTTTAGTGCTGACGGTATTATTGGACAACCAATAACTACAAATATTAGCAGTCAAGCAAACAAAGCTAATTTCATTAACCCATTTATTACGTCAAACAGTTATATATTGCCAGATCTTACTTCAAATATAAGTGATAATATTTTATTTGATCCAAACAATATTTCTAATATTTTTAAAATTGGTATTAATCTTCCTGATAATGTCAATATTAAGTTTAATCCAGAAATTGCAACTAGTAGATTAGACTATCCAATTAAAAGCATTTGGTGGTGTAAGCTAAAACCATGGCTACCTATTGCTAATATTAATTTTGTTTATGATATACAAAATATCGATTCTGTGCCTTTAACTCCAAGAGTTACTCATTTTAATTTACCATTTTCAGCTACATTAGTTCCAACAGTGGACCATGGAGTTTATTTTAGAGTTAACTTAGCTCACATATTTGCATCTAAGTTTAATTTTATAGGCTACCCAGCTACAGGCGACTTGATTAGTAATTTAAATCTTGCCACATTTAAAATACCATTTAAAATTTTAAACACACTCCCAGCTACATTTGGAAATTTATGTAATATTACATTATTAAAGTGAGCACGAATTAGTCTTGGTGCTTTGTCACTTCCAGCTGCTTTTGGTCAGCTTGGACACTGAGAAATTTCTCACACATTTAAAACTAGTATTCGAGCCATTGGAGCACTTGCAGCTACTTTTGGTTCTTTAGAAAATTTTCATATTAGCCATATTATTAATTCTTATTCTACACCAACTGCTTTAGTATATTCAGCAATTAATGCAGATTTACAAAACTATCATATAGATAATACTATAACAAGTAGGTCAACTCCAGCAAGTACTTTACTAAATGCAATGTCAGCATGAGCAAAATATCATATTTCTGATACAATTATTGTAAAAAATTTAACTTTATTAGATAGTATAGTTTCTAGCTCTTTAGGCTATTTATTAGGAACTAAATTAAAGGTATTGCCATTAAACATTTTGTTAAGTGCTAAGCCTGAAAAATTTAAGTCTTTATTAGTATTAGACACTCCAATTTTATCTAAGATACAAATAACTGAAACTGCAAGTGATAAAATAATATTGTATAATAATTTAGTATCAGATAATTTATTTAATTGAAATTTATTATTTAATAGTATTAGTCCAGAAAATTTTAGTGTAAATTTAGTTTTAAATGATGAAGTAATTAAAAAATTTAATTTAAATTTAAATAATTTATTTTCTAAACAGTTTAATCCAAAGTTAGTAATTAAGTCAGAAGACCTTACAGAAAAATATTACATTAATCTTTTACAAAAAGCACCAATTAAGTTAGCTTCAAATAGTTGGATAGATAATGCAATTAAAGAAAAGATTAATATTTCAAAAAAATTGCCATTATATATTAATGATATTCATTTAGATACAAATATGCCTCTCAGTTTCACATCAACTATGAAGGTATCAGTACATGAATTTACATTTTTAGACCATGTTAATGTCACTACTATTACTGCACTTAATTTAATTAATAAGGTAAATGACCACATATCAAGTTTATTTATTACAAACACATTATTAGCTAATAGTAGTATATTGTCAATATTAGCTGATGCAGAACCAGCATTAGCAGCTGCTAATTTAACCGATACTACAAGTGCTAGTGCAAAAGCTATTAGTAGTATAAATAGCTCATTTAAAGCTAAGAGTCTATTATTTACGCTTCATATGCAAAGTACTTTATACCCATTAGCTGGTAGCTATAAGAACTTAGATTGAGGCATTATTCATTTAGGCACATTAAATCTTGCTAATAAATGAAAAGCACCATTTATTTTTAGACCTCCTCATCATTTATATTTTAGTGATATAGAGGGCGAATTGATTAAAGCTTCAAGCACAATGTTTTTGAGAGAACAGGAACATTTAGCTACTTTAATTAAAAATATAGATTTAACTATAAATTTACCCATAAACAATAATATTGCAAACAGCTCTAAATTATTATTTAATACAGAAACATCATTAAATACATCATTTATTTACTTAAAATTTGCTAAATTAAACGAGTATAGTCAAAGTATTCATACTCTTGGAAGTATGTCTGAGAGCACGGTGCATGACTTAACTTATTATAAACATAGTTATTAAAGGAGACTATTATGCTAACAAACACAGTAAAAAGAACGATTCTTCAAGCAATTTCTGGCCAAGTAAATACTACTACGCTTCAACCAGGCTATTATATGGGCCTTTCTATTACAACTCCAAGTTCAGATGGCACAAATTTTACTGAACCAAGCAGTGATGCTGGTTATGAAAGAATTTATATTAATAGCACTCACCACGAAGGTCCACAATATCCATTTGAATTTGACCCAGAAGATCCAAACACTGTCCGCAATAAGTATGAAATCCATTTTAATGTTGCAACAGCTAACTGGGGTGTTATTACACATGTTGGTATTTTTGGAAATAGTGGTACTGGAAATAGTGGTACATTATTAGCTTATGGTCATTTAGTTGATGATGAAGGTCATGATACTTCTATTGAAATTACAACTGGCCACATTCCAACAATTGTCAAAGGACAAGCTAAGATTACTATTGATGTTGAATAGTTTTAGGAGGTGTTATTTATGCCTTCTGAACAACCAAAAACATTATATTTAAACTTACCATTATTTTCTGTACACGATACAGAAACAACATTTAATGATTATTGGCACTCTATAAATCTTGACGCAGATGGTACTTATTATGCATCATCTGCTTTTCAGCTTATAGATACTGCATATCATAATATTGATTTAAGAATTACAAATTTGCCTGCGCAAGTAAAAGCAGAAATTGCAGACTTATTTGATCAAGCAATGGAGACAGAATATTAACATGGGCGATATTGCTTTAACAGTAGAAAACTTAGTTAGAATATTTAGGGAAACCGCAACAGCTATTCGTGCTAAAGAAGGTACAAGCGCTGCAATTGCACCTATTGATTTTGCTCAACGAATTTTAAATCTCCCAACAGGTGGTGGAGATAGCGAAGAGTTTGTTAAGCATAGCCTCGTACTTTTAGACCAAGTAGCAGATACAATCAGTTTACCAGAATTTTTGTATTCTAAAGAAACTTGATATTTTTATGATAATAATGAAAATACTATTGTAGAGCAAGATCCAACTAAACGTATTAATATTAATACTATCGGAATTAAAAATTGCTTTTTAAGATTTCATCAAACCGTTAGTTCATTAAATTTTGAGCTATATTTAAGTGATAATACTATTTTAGTAGATGCTTTTGTAGATTCAACTAAAATAACTACAAATATAAATACAAATACAAATGTCGCAAAGATTATTATAAGTTTAGATAGTTCTTTTGATCTTTCTAATGCCATAAGCATATCTTTTGATGTAATAAAGGTTATTGATGGAGAAGAATATACCGATTTATTAATTGCAAATTCAGATGAAGCTAATTTATTTCCAACAGGTATTTTAAGTAGCGCAACAATTAATTATGATAATTTAAGCAAAGACCCTGATACCAATTTTGTATTAGATAAAATACTTGGAATTGATGACCCAAAGGAGTATAATAGAACATTTGACCCCTTAGCTGCTTGTACATATGATAACTTAGGAGAGGCTTCATGATCATACCAAGAAAAAGCTGAAACATATTCAATTTATTTTAAGGCAAATGATGAGGATGAAATTTATCTTGGTGAGATTGAGAATGGAGATGACCCAGAAGAAACTTTTACTTATAATATTTTAAATAATGAACATTTTAATTTATCTAGTTATACAACTAATGATAATTTACAGCTAAATATTCAATGCAATGCTCAAAGATTTTTTGATGGAAATAACTATGTGCCAGTAAATGGCCCTGTAAGTGATTTATCACTAAGTCTTAACTATACTTCTGATGGTAATTTTATTACTTATACTCCAATTACCTCTGCTGCTGATACTTATTTTAACTTATATAATTCAGCAGGTGAAAAAATTGAGACAAATATTCATTTTGATACTACAATGATCCCAGTTATTACTTTAGGTGATTGTGCAAAAATAGATTCAGTCGTAGTTGAGAACAATAAAATTATTAATGAGTCAGAAACATCTGGAAATTGATTAAATTTAAATGCATACACTTTTGAAGTTTCTGCTGAAGATTGCCAAAATACTTTTACTTTAGATAGTAGTGGTTGGTACTCTTGTAGATCATTTAATGGTGATACTGGATTTGCTTATGCTAAAGTTACATTTACTGCCAAAAAAGCAACTAAAATTAAGCTAAGTCTTCAAAATTATACCGGTAATTATTCTTATAATTTTGGAATTATTTCTAATCTTAATCAAACACTTGAAAAAAGCACAACAGCTGACAGCTCTACTCAATTAAGTTTTAATGGTTATGGGTATAGTTATTCTACTGAATCAGAGGAAGGTTTACAATATGCTCTTTGGATTGACCTCCCAGTAGGTGAATCCTTTATAACAATTAAATATCGTGCTACAAGCAGCTATAATAGCACAAATAAGCTAAAATTTAAAATTACAGAAGAGCGCGATAGATGATATATTGCTTCTGATACAATGCTTAGTAGAGACTTTAAACAAGTTTATTATGGACCAGTTTCATTTTTATACAATAATAAAATTTATACACTATCAGACTCTAATTGAGGTGGTAGTACTGTATATATTTATGACTTGTTAACAAATGAAAAAACTACAAAAAGCTATCCAGGTGGAAACTATTCTTATTGTGCTGGAATATTTGATGAACAACAAGGATTATTTTATTCATTTGATTATGCATCAACATGTCTTACTATTCGTAGTATAGAAACTTTAGCAATAGTTAAGTCTTGGCCAGGTTCTCAAGTTCATGGGGTAAATTACAGTAGTTGACACTACTGTTTAGATGCTTGTGTTATAGGGTCTAAAATATATTTTATTAATCCAGGCTCTGGCAGCAATTATCTTCATATTTTTGATACACAAACTGGTGTTGCTACTTATGTCACCAGTTCACAGTATATAGGGTATAAACGATTAGTTGCTATTAATAATAAAATTTATATTATTGGACAACAATGACGTGGAACTTGGAATGATTATAGAAATAGCGTAATTATGTATGATCCTATAACTAATAAGTTTTCTTCCATAGGTGATCTGCCATTTGCAGATTTTAATTATTCAGCTGGTTGCTGTACAATTAATGATCGTTATATAATTTTAATGGGTGGAAATAATTCTTCTGTACATAGAAATACTATTTATATATATGATACAAAACTAAAGGAATCTCATGTTTGTACTACAAATCTTACTGCTACATATGATTATAATGGAACTAATTATCAAGTTTATTATAGATATGGTATGGATTTAGTAGCTCAAGGAAATGTAATTTATAGTATTGGTGGTTATACAAGTTGTGCATATGGTTCAAGTGATTATTCAACCATATATAGAACAGTATTATGTAATGGTAATGATTTAACTTAAAAGGAGACTAGTATATGTCAAGTTCAACAAGTGAAAAATTTAATAGATTAGTTTCGGCCAAAGAAGCAATTAGAAAAGCAATTAATAAAAAAGGTGGTAGAGTTTCAGCTGCTGTTCCATTTGAACAATATGCAACAAAAATTGACCAAATTCAAATATACGAGCTTCCTGAGGTTGACCCAGATGCTTTTAATAATTTTATAAATAACTACTATAATAATACAGAACGTGCAAAGTATAATTTTTATCAAGATACTACATTAGCAAATTTAAATGATACGACTTTAGATTATTTAAAAAGAATGGGAATTGCGCATACTAAAAGTTTATATCAGTTTTGTTATGGAGCTACAAATTTACAGGCAGTTGGAGACCTTACATTAATTGGTGATACTTGCATGAGTGCTTATCGAGCATTTTATGGTTGTACTAAATTAACTGATGTCACTCAATTTAAATGTAACTCTATCAATTTAACCAGTATTGATTCACTTTTCTATCAATGCTCTGCCCTTAAAAATGTTAAATTAGACATTTATACTGAAAAAGCATTAGCTGCAACAAATATGTTTTATTCTTGTAATTCTTTACAAAATCTTGACATAGTAATAGAATCACAAAATAGCATTGATGCTTCTTATTTTTTCTATCAATTATACCAATCAACATTAGATCGTTTAGTTGCTAATAATAGTAAGGTAGTGTTTAGAACTCCTGGGCTTTTGAATTTATCTTATTTTTTACATAATAGTGATAGTACTACTTCAAAAGTGTCAAATATATCAGGATTGTTAGATATATTAGATTTAACAGAAGTAGGCAAAATAAATTTATATGCAGCTTTTAACCGTACAAGAGTTTTAACTACTACAGCTGGAAATACTGCTGTGCAAACTTTTATAAATTCATTGGACCTTAATAAAGTTACAAATATGGCATATATGTTCACATATAGCTATAGTAATGAAAATTTTACCAACTTAGATTTAACTATAAATTTACCAGATACAAATTTACATGTTCCAATTTATTATATGTTTAGTTGTGATAATAGCTATACTTATGCTAGCTCTATCGTATCAAATTTTACTTGTACTAGTGATCATTCTGCTGCTTCACTATTTAAGGAATATGGCGGTAATCTTGATTATGCTTCATATCATCCGCTTAAGTCAATAACTAGGGTCTCATTACCTAATATATCAAATACAGCTAGAATGTTTTATTGCTGCTCCTATTTAGAACGTATTAATGCATTTGAAACTGGTCCAAATTTACGTACTGTATATATATATTCTAATGAGTCGTATACTCCACAGGATTCAAATTTTGAGTATTATGCTTTAGGTTATAGCTATTCACCGGATTATGGAATGTTTTATAATTGTAAAAGGCTAACATATCTCCCAGCATTTGATACTTCTAACTGTATTAGTTTTAAATATATGTTTTATAACTGCATTGCCTTAACAGAGGTGCCGGCATTTGATTTAGGTGGTTTAGATACAGTAATAAATTCATCTTATAAAGATTATTGACATACTCAAAGCTATTCAGATTGGCGCAGTCCATTATATTATATGGTTTATGGCTGTTCTAATTTAACAGCTTTCCATTGTACAAATATTAAAGGAAACTTAGATTTATCTTACTCAACTAAGTTTACAAGAGAAGCATTATTAGAAGTCATTGGTAATTTAGTTAATACCGGTTATGCAATGACTTTACATATTGGTTCAACTAACTTAGCAAAATTAACAGAAGAAGATATTGCTATTGCTACTGAAAAGGGCTGAACAATTAATTAAGGAGAATAGTTATGGAATTTATAGAAAAAAGCAGAAAATTAACAAGCTCAACTGGTTTCATTAAAAATATTGAAACTGGTGAAATTTATGATTATTCAATTTATTTAGGAAAATTTGATTCTCCTGAAAATTATACTGAGTGCTCCGAAGCTGACTATCAAGAGCTTCTTACACAAAGGGCTGAAGAAGAGAGAAAGATACAAGAAGAAATTGAAGCCCGTAATAAAGAGTTAGAAGCAGAATATGCTGAAGAGCTTATTGAAGAGCCAAGTATTGAATAAAGTTAGCATAATAATAAAAGAAAAGAGCCAAATGGCTCTTTTTATTTCATATTTTAATTTGCTAAATTATATGATTAGTTTGACCAAAATAGTGAAGGAGCGCCTAGATTATGCCAGATAATAAATATATAACTCTTGATAATTTAATACGTTTTAAAGATAATTTAGATGTTGAATTAGCTAAGAAACAAGATGTTAATGTTACAGATGCGATTAACTTCCCTGTTAATTTAAACAGAACTTTTCATATTTCAAATTTAACAAATGATTCAATTGGAATTTTAAGAACAGATGAATATGGCACTGTTAAAAATCTTTTAACTTTTTATAAGGGAAATACAGTAAATGCAAATGATTTTACAGTTCAAAAAGACTTGATTCTTAATCAATATTTAACTGATGGAACAAATTACATTACTGTTGCAAATATTGCTTCAAAACAAGATGTAGCTGAAGCAATAACTGGTACTATTGATCAAAAATTAGATAAAGATAATTTTGGTTGGGTTATTGCTGACCACACTTATAATCCGAGCTATTCTTACAATGCTGGTGATACTGTTTATTATGTGGATGAAACTGGCACAAAACGTGGTTTTTTATATAAAGCTAAAGAAGATATTGCTGCTCCAGCAGGAGACTTTGATTATACTAAATGGGAAACTATTACTCTTGAAAGTTTAATTTGGTATAAACAAGATAAGCTAACATTTGATACTACTCCAACTGCAGGCTCAGAAAACCCTGTTACTTCTGATGGTCTTTGCACTGCTTTGGCTAGAAAGCAAGGAAATTTAACTTTTGATGCAACCCCAATAGAAAATAGTTCAAATCCAGTCACTTCTGGTGGTATTTATTCGGCCATTCAAGCTGCCTCTACTCCTGTTCCAGTATATATGCACAATATTACTGTTCAAAGACAACTAAATTCTCCTACTTCTTGAGATGGATTATATGCACAATTTAATATTTATAATAATTCTAACACTCCAATAGTAAATTATTCAGATATTATTAGTTTATTAGAAATAATGAATAAAATTCCAGATCCAGATAATGATTATACTTGATGTAAAAATACTTTATTTGTCACTGGATACTATTATGTTGGTAATCCAGGCAATACAAATAATTATTATAATATTGCATTAGCTTTAAATGCTAATGATCAAGACAGCTATGATTTAGTAGTTTATGCTATTGGAAACAGAACACCAGTTGTTAATACTTACGGAGATGTAGAAGTTAGTGACGAAGTAATCTTAATTAGTAATTTTAATAACTTAGGTAATTTAAACAATTCAAATAGCGGCGAATAGCTAAATATTATGCCAATATTTAATAATAATTCGCTAAATTAATTGATAAAGTAAAAATTTATTCAGGAGGGCAATTTATGTACACTGCTGTAGATGAAGGTACTAAAGAATTTAGAGGTCTAAGCACAGATAAAAAGCCTACCGGATTAAAAGTTGGAAATGGTTCAGTATTTGTGGAAATGGATACTTTAAAAGTATTTATATATGACAAGGCAAATCATAAATGGATTGAACTAACAACAGAAGATTAGGTAGGAGGTTATAATAATGATTGATATAACAACCTACATTTTATTGAAGGATTTTACAACGAGAGTTGTTAATAAACAGGCTGGCAGACAGATTACGCTAGCCAATTATACAGGAAAATTAGATGAGGAACAATTAAAGATATTAAAGGAATCTACCGCCTCTACAATTATTCTTGATAATAAATTATATAGACTAAGCGCTACAACAAATAAAGAATTTAAGTATATTGCAAGTGCTACTGATGGTGAATCTGTTGTTCTATCAATGACAGAACTTGTAATAAACAAAAAAACAGGTGAATTTCAAACAAAAAACTTAATTGTTGACCAAACACCTGTTGAAGAATTAAGAGCCGAGTTTGAAGCACATAGAGATAACGCTGATATTCACGTTACCCTTGAGGATAAAGCTTATTGGAATAACAAAGTATCGGCGGAAGTAACTCCAGATGGCGCTGACTATCAACTAAATTTAATTAAATAGAAAATAAGGAGAAAGAAATTAAATGGCTGACAAATTATTTATCTCAAAAATTACGCTTCCTACTGGCGAAGGCCCTAAGACCTATGAGTTAAAGGACTTAGAAGCTCGTGATCTTATTGAAACTTTAAGTCATATTGGTTTAAGTTTTATTCGTTCTACCAATGCTGCAAATACTCCATTAGGTGTTGTTTGGGTAAAGGGAAGCGAATTAATTACAGGTACTTTAGCGCCAAGTGCTGAAATTAAAAATATTTATTTAGTTCCTGAAGCAAAAGTTATTGGTAAATCAACATATATTGAATACGTTTGCGTCATCATTCAAGAAGAAACTAGATATACAGCAGAAGAGGCTGCTGCATATAATACTGAACATGAATTACAACCAGATGATCCTGATTATAAACATGAGGGTGATATTAAATCTGAAGCTGTATTTGCTTGGGAATCTATTGGTTCTACAGATGCATCTCTTGATGAATTAGGAGATATGGCTTATGCGGATACTGCTACAGGAACAGCTACATTTACTGGTCATACAGGAATTATTAATTCTACTGGAACATTTACTGCGCATGGTACTGTTTCTACTCCAATAATTACTGTTGATAATACAGATACTACTTCATTTACCCCAATTGATAGCGTTGGTTCATTGCCATCATTTACTGAAGGTACATTTACACAGGGCACATTACCAAGCAAAGAAGCTGATGTGTTTACACAAGGAACACTTCCAACTAAGGATGCAGACACTTGGAACGCAGGTACATTACCAAATAAAGAAGCTGATGTATTTACGCAAGGCAGTTTACCAAGCAAAGCTGCAGACACATTTACTGCTGGCTCTACCCCACTTGAAATGGAAGTTTCTGGCGAAACATTAGTATTTACATTAGGAACTGCTCCATCTTATCAAGAAGGCGCATTTAATCAAGGAACATTACCAACATTTACTGAAGGGGCCTTTTCAAAGGGAACATTACCATCATTTACTGAAGGCACATTCAATGCTGGAACTCTTCCAACATTTACTGAAGGAACTTTCCATGCTGGAGATCTTCCAACAAAAGCACCAGATACCTGGGATGCTGGAGCCCTTCCAACAAAAGCAGCTCAAGTTACTGTTTTACAGAGTGTTAGTGCAACTTCTAGTCAACCAACATTTACTGGTGATGCTGGTGAAAAAATTGATGTTTCAACTGAGGGTGTTGCTATTTCAACAACAGGAACACTTCAAGTTCATCCAGATGTTGGAAATCACTAATCTAATTAACTATTAATAAATAAAGCTAAGATGAAAGTCTTAGCTTTTATTTTTTATTTTAATCTGCTAAATTATATGATAAATGTTCTGAAATGATGGGCATATAACTTCTTGAAACTGATAGGAGAACTAAAATGATAAAATCAAATGCTATTGTAAAGGTAGATAGCGCTGAAAACTGGGAGAAAGCTATTAATTATGTCCCAGATAACTTTACAATAATAGTTTATACCTATCAAAGTGGTTCTCCTAAAGTCAAAATAGGCGACGGGGTAACTACAGTTAATAAGTTACCTTTTTTAAATCATAGAGAAGTTATAGATGATACATTAGTATTATAACTGGAGGATGCTATAGATGAGTTTACCAGAGAAAAAAATTAAGCAAGTTGCCTTACCAGGAGATGTAGATGGTAGTCAAACATATGAAATAATTCCGGAACGTCTTGGAAAAAATGGCTATGAGGCTTCTTTACCTAACCTTGCAGCTGATAATATTTTGGCTGTTTTAAATGAAGAACAAACATTTGTAGGCACACAAACAGTAGATGCTGGATCAACATCTACAAGTTCTAATATACCACCAAAGCCATCTTTAGTTGTTAAGGATACAGTAAGGCTTAATCAATGGACTAGTAATACCATAGCTGGTGCTGGACATCTAAACATTGCTGCAGATGTTAATGAGTTTTCTGCAAATTATCCTAATCTTGGTAAGGCCTATATTAGTTTAAATAACAATATTTCTGCTGATAAGGGTACAATTACATTAACTGTACGCGGTCAAGGCGAACAAAGCTGGCTTGATCTTGATCCTACTGGAGCTTATATTAATCAACGTAAAATTCTTACTGAGTCTTCACAGAAGAATAGAATTTTTAATCTTAGTTATAATGACACCTTAGAAAGCATTAAGGCTGATTTAATTGCACACAGTTCAGGACGTTTTCCACGTAAAATTTATATTGGCTCAGAAGATATTACTGATGATTTTTTAGCTGGTAATTATGATGGTTATCTAAATGATGAAGAAGACTATAAATATATAAACCCATATTTTAATACAAGAAATACTTATGTTGGATTTTATAAGTATTATCAATATACTACTGTGGTATTTAGATCTACAAAAGCTGCTGATATTTACGAAACAGAGACACCAGATTCTTTATGGGATTATTATCTTGACTGAGTTGAATATGGCGAGAGCAATGAACTTTTTAATGAAAATGATATTATTCATATTATAGAAGACGATGCTCCAGATAGAATTTGTGAAGATGTAGAGCATTGAAGAGCTATTACAAGTCTTCCAGAGGTAAAATATTTTGATAAATTTGTTACTGGGGCTGATATCGATGAACAAATGTCAATTGGACAAATTGCTTACTGTGATCAAGGCTCCGTTGTTGTTGGTGGTGAAGTACCATCTACTGTTATTATTAAATTTACACAAGCTGCAAAACGTGCTATTTATCTTAAAAATATTTATATTAAATACGTTAATACAGAGGGCAATGAAGTAGAATATAATTATGAATTTATAGCAAGACAATTTACTTCTGTCGGCCAAACAGTGGCATTAAATGGTATTGAATGGCAAGTTCAAGATCCAAATGCTAGTTTATATTTCGGTTATTCTGGAAGCTATGGCCAACAGTTTGGTTCTGGCTCTCAAGCTGCCACAGAGTTAACTTTAACTACTGTTGATTTTGCCGGCTGCACAATTAAAGAAGTAGTTATTACTGCTTGTGGTGCATCTTCAACTAATGCTAGACTTCTTATTAGTGCAGGAAATGATCAATGGCTTTATCATGAAGGTGAGTCTGATGAAGCTACTTATAAAGTATTAAGTCCTAATACTGCTGAAGATCCTGCAACATTTACTCACGGTGAAGGTTCAACCCCTGGTGCTGGCGTAATTGTTAATTATGTCGAAACTTTTGTAAAGAGAGTTAATACAGAAAATTTAGTTGAAGCAATTGCCCCAGTAGAAAATATATTATATGTTGAAACAGCTAATAATAAAATTTATAGATTTAATGGATCAACTTTAATAGAAGTTTCTAAATCATTAGAGCTTGGTGGAACCTCCACTACAGCTTATCGTGGTGATTTAGGTTCAGATAATAGAAATAGAATTTTTGATATTTTAAACAATCAATTGCCTGCTAAAGCGGGTATTGATGATTTAAATGCTAAAGTATTGTCATATAGTGCAACTATGGACATTTTAACTTCAGTAGTTATGCCAGCTGGAACTTCAGTAGAAACTAATAATATTAGCTTTCCAGCAGGAGTTACTGTAAGTAATCATAATGTTAATTTATAAGGAGAAAATAAAAAAATGGCAAATGATTTTGTAAATAAGGTTACATTAGAAAATGGAACAACCTATGATGTACAAGATGCAAGACTTGTAGTTACTAGTGCTGATGCTGGGAAGGTTATTTCAGTAGATGAAAATGGTAATATTGTTTTAAAGAATAAAAATAATACTTGTATAGTTAGATTTTATCCACAAGGCAATATGAATTCATTGCTAGCTGTTAGTGGCTCAAAATATAATGAGTTTTTATCTTCATATCCTGAATTTGATACTAGTAATCCAAATTATACAAACCCACAGATTGGTCTCTTATTAACAGCTTTTTTAATAACTGCTCAGCCAGTTGGAACAGAGCTAGTTAATGCTATTGCATATTCAGATAGCACACCAACTAATGATTTTTATGATCGTGCCGGTAGTATAGCATCATATACGGCTAATTATAATCAAGGAACCGCTTTTAATCAATGACCAGCTTCTGCTAGTAGCTATTATCATTTTTCTACTAAGTATGATAAATATAAAGTTACTGGAGTTGACTCTGATATTAAATGAAAGGATCCGGCACCACGTCATAGTTTTTCTCAAATTCTTTCACCAGCAATACCAACAAATATTTATATTAATTCAACTAGCCGAAATTACTTATTTGATAAGCCAGTAAATCTAACAATAACTTATGATGATAGGCGTGCTAATACAGTATATCCATATATTCAAACACAAGGAATAAAGTATGAGTTTGAAAATTATACTGCAACATATACACCGTCTTCTGGTAGTCCATATGTTAGGACCTATACTCGTACCATAACTAAAACAGGTACAATAACAGCTACAGATACTGGGCATCCACATAGAGCTATATTTGCTTCAAAAAAAGAAGTATCAATTAGTGGCTGTACATTTTTAAAGTATTATTTTGATTATCAAAATTCTTCTTCAACCTCATCAAGTAGTGGCAGTCAACCATATACAGGAATACTTTTTATTGAAACTGATGGTCAAATTACTGAAAATGAACCAGTAAATTTTTATGAATATGAAGAGTAATACAGATATAGATAATCGTTGTAAGGCTTGTTTTGGGATAATTTCATATCTTCCGGATGACCAGCAAAGTATAAGTATAAGAAAAGCAAGATTAGAGCAATTTATCTTACAAATTAAAAAACTATTTAGTATTCCAGTTATAATAATTGCTCAAAATTGAAATAACATAAATATTAATTTGACTGATGATTGTATTATTTATCATTATAAAAAGCTTGGAATTCTTGGTGCTAGACGAGAATTAAGAACTAAATTTCTTGAGTCTAACTTTGAATACTTAATTATGGCCGATGATGATGTTGAATTAAATGGTACAGAAGCAGATGCCAAAGCATTTTTAGCTAATTTGTATGACCATCCATATGGTTATACTGAATATGATGAAAATATATTAAATATGTTTGCAATTAGTAAATTTGCTTATAGTAAATGTGATATGCCGGATATTGATCCAGAAAAAAAAGAGGGTTTTGAAGATAGAGCATTTTTATGACTTTTAAGACATACAGTAAGAGGCGTGGAATTTCAAATTATTGGCTGTAATATTAGAATTAATTGTTTCTCTGACGATTATATATCTACTTGAGCTGATGAAACCACAAAAAAAGACTGAAAAGATATGTCAGATAAAACTATTAAGTATTTTCAAAAAGTTGCTGATTTATGCCTACAAGGAAAACTATAGAGATAAATGGAGGTAAAAAGTAAACTTATGTCAGAAATAAAAGAATTATTAGGAAAAGAATCTTTATTAGCAATTAAAGATTATATAGATACTAAGACTGGTAGTGCATCACCAAAAACAGAGGTAGTAGACTTAGATACTTTTGTAGCTTGCGAAGATACAGCACTTATTCAGCATTTTGGAGAAGAATTGCCAATGACAGCTGATGATCTTATTTTTAATTATTTCTTCACTGGAAGCAAATGTGTCACTAAAGATACAACTTATGAGACAATTAAAGGGCTAGATATTACTGAAGCTAAGTATAATGCTATTAAAGAGAGCATGATATTAAGTCTTACCACTGCTACTTTTCCTGTTGCAATAGAAATAGCTGATGGAAGTGGAAATATTTCTTTAAGAAAACAAAGTATTGGAACGAAAACTGACGATGGAAATACTATTGAGGTAATTTATTTTGCCAGTGAAACACATCAAGCAGTTGCACTAAATATGCTTGTTCCAGCTGAAAGTGGCGAGACTCCAGTAGCTATTCATGCTATTTATTATTTTAAAGTAGCCAGCGGCACAGGCACTAGAGACTACATTAGTTTTACTAATGCAGATCAACTTTCTGATGCTGAATTAGCGGAAGCAATTTCTAGCACTGATTTTAATATATTACTAAATAAAGCGGTAAAAATAACTAAAGGCTGGAAAAAAACTGTGCCTATCACTGATGTTTATAAATATTATCCATGAGAGGTGCTCGCAGGTGACGAACATGCCTATCGTGATAATTTTATGTGAGTCAGTGTTCCAGGAAGAACTCTTGCGACAGATTATTTAGTGCCTGGCCCATTTTTAGTATTACTTCAAACATATGTTTCTGATTCCCTCGTTGGATTTGTCAGTGGAACTAATGATGAAGGTGTTATTGAAATTCTTCAATATGAACCAATTGATAACGAGGCTGCAGCTTTTAGTACTACAAGTACATATACTGTTGGTAGCTTAGTCACATATCAAGGAAAATTATATAAATGTACAAAAGCTGTTACAAGTGCTGGAAGTTGGAGCGCTAGCAATTGGACACAAGTTACTGTAAATGATGCATTCTTACCTTTAACTGCCGGACAAAATAAAGCTCTTACCGGTGTTTTATATAGTGATGTAAATGATGTAAACTTTGTTGGAAAACAAGGTAAAATTGGATTTAGAGCATATAAACCAAATACTACTGATAATGCAGCACAAATGTTACTTACATCTGATAGTTCAGTTAGTGGTAGTTATCGTTTAAGTATCCAAGCATATAATAAAACTAAAAGTGATATAGCTGGCAGTGCTGTTTACAATACTTTTAGAGTTGGCGATTCAGAGGGGTTAACTTATAAAATTGGATCTGATGTTCTATTAAAAGTAAATGATTCTGGAACAGCAACAGTTGCGGCTGACCCGGTAAATAACTTAGATGTTGCTACAAAACAATATGTTGACACTAGTATTGGCAGCAGGTCTACAGCAACTAATTTAGAAAATGGCACAGGAACAAATGCTGTCCAAGAAAAGATGGCAGATGCCACTGTTGACTTTACAGGTAGAAACCCAAATGCAGAAGCTATAGATTCTACTCTCTCAGCAGTTATTAGTACAGGTGCTAGTGGAAATCAGTCAGCTGCATTTGGTAAAAATACAATGGCTCTTGCAACAGCCTCATTTACAAATGGCAACAAGACATTAGCTAAAGGTGAAGAAAGTCACGCAGAAGGATATCAATCTGTAACTCTTGGTGATGGAAGCCATGCTGAAGGTTCTCGTACCACAGCTTATGGTTCTCAATCTCATGCCGAAGGTATTGAAACAATTGCATATGGTAACGATTCACATTCCGAAGGTGAAGGTACTCAAGCAAGAGGTATTAATTCACATTCTGAAGGATATTATACCCAAGCACTTGGTAATGCTTCTCATGCCGAAGGCTCAAATACTGTTGTAAATGCAATTACTTCTCATGCTGAAGGTGTATCAAACTATATAGGTGCACAACAATCTGATAACCCTTCAAGTGGTTCTGATACATCATCAACACAGCCATCTGGATATACTCCAAGTAAAGGTGAAGGTTCTCATGCAGAGGGGTATGATAACTTTGTCTATGGAATTGGTTCGCATGCCGAAGGTGCTCAAAATGTTGTTAGTGGTGACTTTGCACATGCAGAAGGATTGCAAACAACAGCAAGTAATACTGCTTCACATAGCGAAGGCTATCGAGCAAAAGCAACAGGGTTATATTCTCATGCAGAAGGCTCAAATACTGAATCAAGTGGTGAAAATTCTCATGCAGAGGGTGATCATTCTCAAGCAAATGGTTCAAATAGTTTTGCTGGTGGTAACTATGCAAGAGCAAATGGCTCAAATAGTTTTGCTTTTAATGGAATTACTTCTGGCGAAGGATCTATAGCATTTAATGGAACTGCAAGTAATGAATATGCTGTATCACTTGGTTATGGAAGTAGTGCAACAGGTAAACATTCATTTACAGCAAATGATAACAATATAGCAGGTGGTAATAATTCTGTTGCTTTAGGTAATGAATGTAATGTAAGTGGTAATTTATCTTTTGCTGTTGGGTATGGTAATACTGTTTCAGGAACTTGCTCTATGGCATTAGGTAGAAAGCTATCAGCTTCTGGTAATTTCCAAGCAGTTGTTGGACAATGAAATACTGCAGATTCAAATGCAAGGTTTATAGTTGGTAATGGTACTGCAGATAATGCTCATTCTAATGCTTTTGAAGTTTATGAAGATGGCCACGCAGAAGTTGGCTTAATGGGTTCAACTAACAAATCTGTTGTAACTAAAGAATATGTCGATAAAAAAGAAAATTTAATAGAAACAACTTGGTCAGCATTAAAATCTTTAAGAGATAATAGCCAATTAGTTCCAGGTAAGTTCTATAGAATTACAGACTATCAATGCACTACTATAGACCCTAATACAAGTTCAGCAGGTCATCAATTTGATATTATTGTTTTAGCTTTAGCAACAAACAAATTAAGTGAACAAGCATGGGCAGCAAAGCATAGTGGAGACTCATACTTTTCTGATGACCTTGAAAAATGGAGACTTTGGTATGCTTTAGATAATAACACATATAGATTTAGTTGGGCTGATTCTACAAACGGTAAAGGTGTCATTTATCGAATGATTGATGAATTTGATAATGATGTTCCTTATGATTTCAAAAACATTTTAACTGTTCAGGCACCAAAAATAACTCTTGCATATAGGTCAAGTTGTATTTATAGAAGAGATCCTACTAAAGATGCAAATAATTACTATGGATGGTTGTATTGTGGATATTGACCTATGGGATATCTTTCTCAGCCTAAATATGTATACACAGACACAACCTCTCCTACAACATCTTCATCTGTATATTCTGATACAAATGGAACAATAGCAACAAGGTCATATGATGGAGCTACTGTTACAATCACAGAAACAGCGTTAGATGCTCAATTTATGGAATATTATACTTTTTCATATGTGGACTCTTCTGAAACTACTGTTGGCGATGCATCTTCTAGAAGTGGATCATCTCAATGCCTATGTAATACTATAATGCCAGCTTTTAGAAATGGATACGTCTCATCTTCAGGCAGATTTCAAGACATTAATAGAACTATTTTTATTACTGGAACAGGCAATACAAATGTATATAATAACTATTTAGGATATAATAATTACAATAATGTTTTTAAATATTCTTCTAAATATAGCAGTTTAAGTGTGTATAATAATACAATTGGTAACAATTTTAAAAATAATACCATTAAAGATAGCTTCCACTCTAATATAATTAGAAATTTGTTCAGTGACAATACAATTGGTAAAAGTTTTATGTACAATATTATTGGAAATTACTTCCAATATAATACTACTGGAGAGAACTTCGAAAATAATACATTTGGAAATAATTGCCAACACCTCACGTTTGGAAATTATTGCAACTACATCACATTTGGAAATAATTGCCAATATATCACATTTGGAAATTCAGGCTCAGCAATATATTATTGCAGATATAATATTATAGATAGTGGATGTCAATACTTATATATCAATGGAAGTGGAACAGCCTCTTCTTCTAGCTATTTACAAAATATTCATATTCATTTGGGTGTTAGAGGCACATCATCAGCATATAAAACAATTACTGTAAGTAGAAACTTAGCTTATGAAACAAATATTGTTGCAACAGGAACAACAACAACAGAGGTATAGTAATTAAAATAAAGACCTTACTAAAAGGTCTTTTATTTTTATAAAAATAATGATATTCTTTTCCTAAGCTAAATTATATGATGTAAAAAGTGAGGTTACTAATTAGCAGATAAAAAATACTTAAGTTTTTAAAAGAGCTTTTATGGCTCTTTTAATTTTTTAATAATAAAGAATATTAAATTAATTGCTAAATTATATGATTATTAGGACAAAAGGAGCGACTATTAATGAGTAAGTTAAACTATTTTACTACAAATAGCGGTGAAGATAACACTGAGGTATTTTTACCAAAAGAAGATGATTTTGACGAGATAGTTATTGGTGCAACCTGCCACCATGTAGTTCGATTACCATTTACAAAAGCAGATACTGAATATATTGCATTAATTAAGGCCTTAGACATGTTCTATAGACAAGATAATTTATTATTTTCTGTTAATTTACTTGCTGCAGGCGCGGACCTTACCTATGACGATATTTCTTATATTGCAGAAATTACGCTACTACCCGAGCAAACAAATATGTTTAAACCTAATTCATTATTAGATGCATTTTGTCAATTGCAAGTTGTGCTTGCTGATGGTACAGTTTCTTATGATGAACCTCATAAACTAAAATTAATTACACCGATAAATTTGGAGGCCAACTAGATGAAAGAAAAATTTGATAATTCTGCCTTCTCTTCTAACAATTTTGGTAACAATTTAAGAGAAAATGTTATTAAATTTCAGTTAGACCATGAAGTTGTTAAAAATATTACGGTTGAAGTTGATGAAACTGACCTTGCTACTTGGAGAGCTTATGCTGGTGATGGCCACATTATCTCTGAAAGTACTTTTAGTTTACAAGGTCATGCTGGACAATTACAACAAGTTCTTCTTACAGAAAAAGATGGAAAGCCTGTTTTAGACTTTATTTATCAATATGATGAATTAACTTGTGACTTAACAAATTTATATAATATAATTGAAGCAAAGCAAGATAAGCTTATTGCTGGCAATAAAATTAGATTAGTAGATAATGTAATTTCTGTTGCCTTATCTAAGGTAAGTGAATTAGAAAATGACCGCGGTTATATTTATAATGCTGATGGTATTAGTACTGCTTTAGGTTATACACCAGCAAATGAAACTGAAATTAGTGCTGTTGGTTATAGTGGTAACTACACAGATTTAATTAATAAACCAACTATTGGAGATGCAGAAATTGCTATCAAAGTAAATAATACTCCAGTAGATAGTTTTACAGTAAATACTGTAGGTAATAAGATAATTAATATTCCAGTGCCAAATAAAACAAGTGAGCTTATAAATGATACAGGATTCCTTTCTTCAGTTGGTTGGGATATTATCACAAATAAGCCAATATTTGCAGCTGTTGCTGAAAGTGGTAACTACAGTGATTTAATCGATAGACCAGAATTTAATGTTGGACCAAGTGGGTCTACTTTTACTGAAAGATTATCTGATATTAAAGTAGGAACAAATTATTATACTCTTCCTTCTACCTTAGACGACATTCCAGATGGCACTATAAGAAAATTAGCAGACAAAGCAGATAAAATTGGACCATTACCTGAGATAATAATTAGTAATCCAAATACAACATTATATGATTTTGCAAGAAACAATAATGAATATATTAATAAACCAATTTGTTTAAATGCTAATTTAGGAAATAATTATTTAAAAGTTATTGGTCAAATAGAATATACAGCTGGTCCACATCTATCTCCATATATTTTTAAATTTTATAATGATGAAGCATGCTATGAAGCAAGAATTTATGGCTTAGATGGGGATGAAAATTATACTTTTAATTATTTAAGTAACTCTGGTATTAGTTATGAGCTAGTAAATAATAGAGTTATAAGTATTGACGAAAACTCAACAAATGCTCAATATCCATCTGCTAAATGCGTTTATGATAAATTGCAAGGCAAGCAAGATAAATTAGTTGCAGGAACCAATATTAAAACAATTAATTATACCTCTATTTTAGGTTCTGGAAATATTAATATTGATGGAGGCACCTGGGGAAATATCGCTGGTAATATTGCAGACCAGCAAGATCTACAAGGAGCTCTCAACTTAAAGCAAAATAAAATTGCAAATTTAGATACTATCGTTGCTGGTGCAGCTAAAGGTGCTACTGCTGTTCAACCCGAAGATTTAACCAGCCTTTTGTCTGATAAGGTAGTTAAAATAGCAGCTGGAAACTTTACTAGTGGCAGCATAAGCCTTACTGGATTAGCAGAGTTAAGACAAAAATATTCTCACCTTATTATTACAGGCCATCAACAATATGCAGAAAAATATCCAGTAACTGTAGTAATTGATTTAGATACTATTTATTCAGGAAATACCATTGAGCGACTTGTTGTAGGTTTTAATTGAGATAGACCAATTCCAGCAGAGTTCTTTAGAAGTGGAGATTCTGAATCCACTTATTATGTCAACTGAAATGGTAGTTATGACCCATATGACCCAAGCATTACTCAAACTTGAACTGCCACATTAATTTTAGGTATTCCGAAAGACTAGTTAAGGAGAATTAAATTATGAAAATATATTTAATTATTGAGAATAATATTATTACTGGCTACAGCTATGACTATTTGCCAGCAGTGCCTGAATTAACTATCGATGACCCAAATACACTAAGACTTGGTTTTGATGAGTTTATTGATAATAAAGTTGTTAAACATGAGGCTGAATATCAAAAAAGCCTTCAAAGAATACATTCTGTTGAACGTCTTGCTGAATTAAAAGAACTATTATTGAACACTGATCATAAGGTGGTTAAATATATGGAAGGCTTGCTTACAGCTGAGGAATATGAGGAAATTAAGTCACAACGTCAAAGCTGAAGAAATGAAATTAATGAAATAGAGGCTGCTTTAAGCAAATAACTCTTAAAAAAATAATTAAAAATATCTCTATTAATAGAGATATTTTTTATTTTTGGCAGTATAAAAGCTTTTAAAAGTGTATAAAAATATAGATTTAATATTGTATTTTATAATATAAACATATAGAAATACAGGTATAATCGGCCATTAAAGATATGGTTATTTACTGTATAATATAATGCGAGGTATATTTTATGAAAGCAGAAAATTTTAATAAAATTGTAGAAGACCAAGTAGAACACATTCGAAAAGTATTAGTCAAAAAAGCAGATGAATACAATTTAGAAGAAGACCGTTTGGGCTTTTTTAAACGTGCAGCAACATTTGCTCAAACAACTCCTGAAAAAGCTTTATATGGGTTCCTTTTAAAGCATTTAGTAAGCTTAAATGATATGATAGTATCTGGTGATAAATATTCTAAAGAATTATGGTTAGAAAAGATTACAGACATTGAGAATTATCTTATTCTTCTTTTAGGCTTATTAGAAGATGATAAAATGTTTAAGAAAGTTGAGAAGAAATAATGAGTCAAGAATATACACAATATATTGTAGATCACAAAACAAATGTTCAAAAAGCTTATTTATGGCTTGCAGAACATGGATTAGTTGATGCAGATGTTCAATCACAAGCTGCTCTTAATATTGCAGCCCATGATATGTCTAAGTACCAACCAGAAGAATATAAAGCATATGATGATTATTTCTACAATACAAGAACAGAAGAAGTGGAAAAAGAATTTAATTATGCTTGGTTACATCATATTCATGTAAATCCACACCATTGGCAATATTGGGTTTTAAAACATGATGATGAGCCAGAAGAAGCACTTGAAATGCCTAAGCAATATGTTTATGAAATGATTGCTGATTGGTGGTCATTTAGCTTTAAAACTGGCGATTTAAAAGAAATTTTTAGCTGGTATGAAAAACATAAAGGTATGGTGCTCCATCCAAATACACGAAAATTAGTTGAAGATATTTTAGATAAAATTAAGACAATTTTGGAGGCCGAGGATAATGCTGAATAAAGATTTTTATAATAAATTACCAGGGTTTGTCTGTGAGACACTTGATGAACTTATTGAAAAACACAGTGAAAAGTCCTGGTTCGAACAAGCTTGGAATGAATATAGAGACTATGTTTTAAGTGTTGAAGATATCTTTGACCTTAAAATGCCAGGATATATTTTTAATAAATATGTAAAAGCGGAGGAAAAATAATGACAGACCAAGAAGTAATTGAATATATTAAATCTCATATAAGAGACTATGAAAAAGCATTTGGTCCAAATACTTTAATTGGATTTTGGGTTGAAACTACTCCTGAATTAGAAGCTTGGGCAAAAGCAGCTATTGAAGCTAATACTGGCAAAAAGTTTACAAAAAGATTTTTAGATGATTTACCAGAGGTCGATGAATCAACAAGAGGTGCTTTTGAAGAGGCTTATAATGAATTAAATGAAACTTGGGAGGAAATTAAAGAATAATGGAATCAAGATCATTTTTAGAATTACAATATGCAGCAATGAACAGCTACTTAAACAGCTTAAAAATAGATAAAGAAATTCCATTAAATTGGGAAAGAAGGCTTCCATTGGGTAGATCTAAGCTTGAGCATTATCGAAAAGCTGGTGCAATGTTATTAGACCTCATAAAAGAAAATGTCAAGGATCAAGGAGCAGCAATAGTAATTATTCCAGCCAACTTCATTCCTATCTTATATTTCGCAGATAAATATGCAAATTCAGATATATGTAAACTCAATGGTGTATACCAATGTGGTATCTTAGGAAATACAGCTGTTGCAGTTGATCCAACAATCCCTTCAGGTGAAGAATCTTATATGTTGCTAATTGATTTTGCTTCTAGCACGGCAATTAAGATAATCCAAGGCAAGTATGATTATGATGCAGATTTAGCTGAAATTGAAAAAGAGGAAAAAGAAAATGAGCTTAGCAGATAAGATTTTTAAAGAAGAAGTAAATAAATTATTAACTGAAGGTTTTAATGATAACGACTATGAAGTCAGACCTAAGTGGCCAGATGGAACACCCGCTCACACCATTAAAACTTTTTGTGCTATTAGACGTTATGATTTAAGTAAAGAGTTTCCAGCATTAACACTTCGCACACAAGCGTTTAAAGGCGTCGTAAGGGAGCTTTTATGGATGTGGCAGAAGAAATCCAACGTAGTCAATGAATTGGGCAAATCAGCGCCAATTTGGCGTGCCTGGGAACGTCCTGATGGAACTATCGGCAAGACTTATGGTTATCAATTAGGAAAAGTTTCGCATTATTCTTATGGCGATTTCGACCAAGTTGATAATTTAATTTATTTATTAAAGAATAAACCAATGGACCGCAGAATGATTGTCACTATGTGGTGCCCGGAAGATTTGCATGATATGGCTCTTCCACCTTGCGTTTATGAAAGTATTTGGGACGTGACTGATGGAAAACTTAATTGCACGCTAGTTCAACGTTCTGGTGACCTCTTAGCAGCAGCTTGTTCTGGTGGTTGGGATACAATGGAATATGCTATTCTTCAACACATGCTTGCACAAGTCTGTGGATATAAAGTTGGTGAATTAGTTCATATCGTTAATAATTTACATATCTATGATAGACACGTTGAAGCAGTCAAAAAGGTTTGTGAAAATCCTGAATATGATGCTCCAACATTATGGATTAATCCAGAAGTAAAAGATTTTTATGCTTTTACAGAAGATGATTTTAGATTAGATAATTACCAATCAACAAAGCTTATAGAAAAGTTCGAAGTAGCAGAATAAGGAGAAATTTATGGCTGACAAACAAAGAATTAATATTAAATTATTAGAAAATGGTGACTTGCGCTTAAAAACACGTAGAGTTGTTACTCCAGTTAACCCAATTATTAAAATTGCAGATGGAAAAATTTTTTGGAGAATGAATAAGGTAAATGGTCAATATAAATATATTGGCAGTTGTGATATTCAAGATTATATCAATAATGCATTATGGGCTTTTAATGTTAAGTATAACAGCAGTGATTTAACTTCTGGATCAGTTGTTTTTGATACAGGTTATTCACAAATTGCTTTAACTGGAAGAATTTTAGGAACTACTGGAAAAGCAAAAACCTTTATGCGTGATATGAATAGAATGAATTGTAGTAGGTCTAATATTTATACGGTGAACGAATAATGGTAGAATATACAGTTGATACATTAGTTCATTTATATGATAGTTTAAATAATCAAATTGAAACTGTTCAAAATGATCTAAATGATTTTATGCACATTGGATTTGATCCAAATCTTAGAGATGAAGTTAGGGCTGAAATTGAAGCAGCTCACACAAAAACAGAAAAAAGACTTGAAAAGCTCACCAGCATGAGAGATGATGTTGAAGAGCTACTTAATAAAATTTTAAAAGCAGAGGTAGCTGAATAATGAAAGACGCAATTAAATTAAATAAAATTAATGTTGTTCCTTCAATTGCAACTATAACCGAGCAAAAAACTTATATGGAATGCCCAAAATGTGGGGATATTGCAACAGTAGATACAAGTGTAGTTTTAACTTCATATCCACCACAATATCAATGGTCTTGCCCACACTGTGGTGCAACCAGTTATATTCATTGTGATGAAGTTAAATCAATAGACCCAATTATTTTTAAAAAAGCAAGGGCAAGATTTGCAACACACTGTAAAATTTGTGGTGATGAAATTCTTATTTATGGTGATGAGCATCCAACAATTTGTAAGGAATGTAAAGAGGCAGTTATTGCCATGAGAAAAGCTTTAGGTACTTGGCATGAATAGCATTTTATACGCTAGTTTGGATAAGGCTACTAGTGAAGCAATTGAATCAGGAGATCAAGTTGTTTCTATTGAGTGCCCTTGTTGTCATAAGATTTTTTATACTACAAAGACTAAAGCTGCCTATGCATTAGTAAATAGAGCCCCTGAAGATTTTGATTTTGATAGAACCAAAGTTTCTTTAAAACAGCTTGGTGAAAAATGCCCACATTGTGGTTTTGCAGCCGAGCTTGGTGCTAGTGAATTATTTAAAATTGATAATACTTTTATACATAAAGAAATTGAAGCTGAACAAAAAGCAGATGAAATTAGGGAAGCAAATCAATCTTCTTGAGTAAAAATTTGTAATCCTGGAATTAATTTTAAAGAGGCGAATAAAGATGATTAAAGGTATTGTTTGTGTAGATAAAAATTGGGCTATTGGTAAAGTTAATAAGGAAACTGGCATTGGCCAACTTTTATTCAATATCCCTGCAGATCTTAAATATTTTAAGGAAAAAACAAACCATAACATTGTAGTTATGGGCAAAGCTACTTATGATAGCTTACCTAAAAAACCTTTACCGAATAGGATAAATATTGTTTTATGGGATAAAGCACTGCTTCCTGTAGAAACAAAAGATGGCGTCATCTTTTTTAATAATTTTGAGGCACTACTTAGCTTCGTTAAAATATTAGCAAAAGAATATGATGTATTTATCTGTGGTGGTGCAAGCGTTTATAAATTATTTTTACCTTATTATGATGTAGTTTTAGTTACAAAAGTTGATGCTGAAGACAAAGAAGCTACTGCATTTTTTCCAAATTTAGATACAAATAATGACTTTAGAGAAGGAATTTCTTGCATAACTACGGAAGATAATGGGTATAAAATAAATTTTAAATTCTATTATAATCGCAATTCAGAATATAAATTTGCTAAGTTAGAATAAGGAGCTCAATATGAATAATTTTACAGATAAGCTAGTAGAAGACTATGCACATTCAGAACTTTATAAAACACTATTAAGTTTATATGATCGTTTTGAAAAACAAAAAATAATTAAGAATGGTGAAACCTATATTCCGCATACATTAGAAACTGAATTTTTTAATTTATTGCGAACAAGACGAGCAGAAATGCTTACAGTCGAAAATTTTGAACTAACAAAAAAGATTAATGATTTAGTCTATTATGTGCTTACAAATGTAGAAGTTAATGGTGCAAGAAATTTAATGAATGGGCAAACTACCTATAATGCATCTGCCGTTACTGAGTATGGTTTGCATAAAAATTATGGCTGGAGTTATGGCGGTGATGGAGTGCTTGACCATGAATATCAACACACTGGGAAAGGATTTGGTGGTGCAGATTTTAAATTAACTGCACCTATTACTATAACTATTTTTGTAAAGGGACATGGTGTTAAGCTTCTCACTATTCCAGCTGGTACTGAAATAGATGCAAAAGATTATATGACAAGAGATACTATGGATGCCGCTTTAAAAGCAAATACTGATGGATCATTAGGGCATTATGGTAATTCTTTATTTGTTCATATTATAAGTAGAGATGATTACTACATCACAAAAAATAAAGCTGATGCCACGGTATTTCCAGTGTTAGAGTTTTCAACTAAGACAGAACGTATTCAAGTAAAATTAAGTCTCGGTGATGATGGTATATTAATCGTTGAGCCATTAGTGCATTAATATGTATTTTATAAGTTATTTTCAACAACTTAGATTTTTCGATAAAACCTGCATTCCAATAGATACTTCTATATGGGCACCAAAATGGCTTGATCCAAGTAATGGTAAAAAGCAATATCTTAATGAAAATCAAGTCATGATTGGCATCAAAGAGGAAAGCTTTTTAATGACAGAAGATGAAATTCCAGAAGAAATGTGCGCAGGTAGGCCTTGCCCTTATGAAAATAAGTGGCCTCACTGTCAATTTTTAGATGCTTATTGGAAACATTTACAAAAAATAGACTTTGATGGCTATTTAATTCCAGAATTAAACAGAATTGCTGAAGAAGTAAGAAAAGTAACGCATTATGAAGGAGAACCAAAAATTATTTTAATGGTTCATGAAAAGCCAGATAATCATTGCTCAGAAAGGCTTGGCTTAGTTAAGCTTTTTGCAGATCACGGCATAGAACTTAAAGAATGGACAAAAGATAATTCTGGGTTAATATTCTAAGAGCTGAAAAGCTCTTTTTTATTGTATAATAATATATGAATATATTTTTAATTGTAATAGGTGCTATTTTATTGCTTATTTGTGGTCCAATATTTTTGGCTACACGAACAGCAACTAAAAATCAAGCTAATTGGGATGATTTTTATAAAACAGTAGAAGAAAAAAATCTTCCTGCTCCAGAAGAAGTAATTTATAAATTAGTTTGTAAAATAAACTTTTGGACTATGATTGGTGTTATTTTAGGTTTATTTTCAGTATTAGGTGGCATTATATTGCAAATAACAATTAAATAAGAAAGGAATTAATTATGAAGGTTACAAGAATTTTAGGTTTTTCTGAAGATGAAATTGAATCTTTGAAAAAAGCAGGCAATATTTTAGGAGCATTTGCAACTGCTCTAAATGAAGAAACAGCAGATGAAATTAAATTAGATGATACTGTTGTTAAATTAACGACTGCCTTAAAAGAAGTTTTAGGAAGAATTATCTAATGACGCCCCGTGAAGAATATATCCATAAGCGTCTTATGGAGTTAGCTTGTATTACAGATTCAAGAGAGCTTGAGGGTATTGAACAAGCAGAAGAAAAAAGATTAACTGAAGAGCTTGAGGAAATCACAGAGGAGAGATAATGAAGAATATCTTAGATATAACGAAATGTCTTGGTATTCCTGATGAGTATGTAATTCCATATGGTTGGGATAAAGCTAAGATCGATTTAAAATACAAAGAAAAACTAAAAGACAAAAAAGACGGTAAACTCGTACTAGTTACCGCTATTACACCAACAAAAGCTGGTGAAGGAAAGACAACTACTACAATTGGCTTACATGATGGTTTAAGAAGAATTGGAGTTAACTCATTAGCAGTTTTACGTGAACCAAGTTTAGGTCCAGTATTTGGGGTTAAAGGTGGAGCTGTTGGAGCATTAAAATCTACTATTGTTCCAAGTGATGATATTAATCTTCATTTTACTGGAGACTTCCATGCATTAACTTCTACAATTAATTTAATTGCTGCCATTATTGAAAATCATATTTATCAAGGCAATGAATTAAATATTAATCCAGATAGAATTGTTTGGACAAGAGCTCTTGATATGAATGACCGTTCTATTAGAAGCATTACTGTTAATGCTAATGGTTCTGCTGGTGATGATCCAGATAATAGAAATTTAGATATTGAGCTCCAAAAACTTGACCTTAAAGGTAAAGACGAGGCTACAATAGAAAAAACACGTATTAGAAAAACAAATCATAAATCTGAATTTGTTATAACAGTTGCATCAGAACTTATGGCAATTTTCTGTATTGCTAATGATGAAGAAGAATTTTTAGACCGAACCGAGAAAATTATTGTCGCTTATACATTTGATGAAAAGCCAATTACAGTTAAAGATTTAAATATTCGTGGTGCTATTAAAAAATTAATGCATACAGCAATGAATCCAAATATTGTTCAAACATTGGAAGAAAATCCTGTTTTAGTTCATGGCGGTCCATTTGCTAATATTGCGCATGGTTGTAATTCAGTTATTGCTACAAAGCTTGGACTAAAACTTGCTGATGTTGTTGTTACTGAGGCAGGATTTGGTGCTGACTTGGGTGCAGAAAAATTCTTGGATATTAAATGTCAAAGAGCAGGCTTAAAACCTGATGCTATTGTTCTTGTTGCAACAGTCAGAGCTCTTAAACTTCATGGTGGAGTTAAGTTTGATGACTTAAATAAAGAGAATGTTGAAGCAATGAAAGCTGGCATTTGCAATCTTAAAAAGCATGCTGAAAATATGGCTAGATATGGCGTGCCTGTTATTATCACTGCAAATAGATTCCCAAGCGATACTGATGCCGAAATTGCTGAACTTAAAAAGTGGTGCATTGAAAACGGGTATAGATTTGCTCTTAATGAGGGTGCAATTAAAGGGTCAGAAGGTGCTGTTGAACTAGCAACTGCAGTTAAAAAAGTATTAGATACTGTTGTAGCAAGTTTTACTCCATTATATCCAATTGGTGAAAAGTCTTGGTCAATTAAAGATAAAATTGGTTATATCTGTGATGAAATTTATGGTGCAGGTAATGTAGTTTATACAGACTTAGCAAATGAACAAATTAAAAAATATACTGATATGGGCTATTCTGATTTGGCAGTTTGTATGGCTAAGACACCAAATTCTTTAACAGATGATGCAAAAGTTTTAGGCGCTCCAACTGGCTTTACGGTTACAGTTAGAGAAGTTAGACTTTCTGCAGGTGCTGGATTTATTGTTCCACTTACTGGGGCAGTTATGACTATGCCAGGCCTTCCTAAAGAACCACTTGCCTGTAAAATGTAGGAGTATATTATATGCAAAATATTAAAGAATATGTAGCTGAAAAGAAAGAAAGAATTAAATATAGCTTAATCGGCAAAGACCCATTGAAGATGGTTATTGTTCAAGTAGGTCATGTTCCAGCCTCTGATAGATACGTTAGAAATAAAGCAAAAGATGCTAATGAAGTTAATATTGACTGTGAAATTAATAATCTTCCAGAAGATATTACAGAAGAAGAACTTTTAAAGCTTTTACAAGGCTTAAATGAAGATGAAGGCGTTGTAGGTTATTTAGTTCAATTGCCACTTCCAAAACATATCAGTGAAGAAAAAGTTAAGCTTGCTATTGCTCCTGAAAAAGATATTGATGGCTTCCACCCATTATCAAAAACAGTCCCTGCAACTCCTCTTGGAATATACAATTATTTAAAAGATATGAAATATGAATTCCAAGGTAAAAATGCAGTTGTTATTGGTCGTAGCAATATTGTTGGAAAACCTATGGCTCAGTTATTACTAAAAGAAAGCATGAATGTTACAGTTTTACATTCAAAAACAAGTGAAGCTGATAAAGCATTTTACTTAAAACATGCTGACTTAATTGTTGTTGCTACTGGGCATGAGCACACCTTAACATCTAAATATAAATTAAAAGCAAGAGCAGTTGTATTTGATGTCGGAATCAATGTTGGTGAAGATGGAAAACTTCATGGAGACTGTGATCCAGACCTTTATGTAAAATTTCAGAGTCCAGTGCCTGGTGGTGTAGGTCTTCTGACAAGAATTGCTGTTATCGATAATTTAATAGAGCTTAGTAAATAAGCTCTTTTATTTTGCTAAATTATATTGAGGTTTTAAATTATGGATTATAAAAGATTAAATTTTGAAGACTATTTTATAATTTGTTCTGAAAATTATCATGGAATTCCAACCGATTTAGAGTTAGCTGATTATAAAGAAGTTGAATATACATATAAAGGTCATAAGTTTTTTGCTGAATATCAAGTAAGATATGATAAAAAACGTGATTGCATTCAAGCTATTTTTCAACAAACAAAAGAAAAATCTGATTGGCTGGTCAATTTTAGTTTTGCTAAGAAAATCTATGACGAATTCACATTTGAAGGTGAAGTAATTCAACTTAAAATTCATGGCGGCTGGGCAACTATGTGGCTTGCATTACAAGATAAAGTAAGAATGGAAATTGCAAGTTTATTATTAAAGCATCCAGGATGTCATATAGAAGTCTTTGGATGGTCTCTTGGCAGCGCGATTGCATCATTGGCAGCAGAAGATATTTATTTTAAATTTGGTATTAAACCTTATTTATATACTTATGGAAGCGTAAAGCCGTTCTTCGGCAAGCAGACATATAATTATGTTATCAAATGCTGTGAAAAAGCCTATAATTTTTATGATCATTGTGATATAGTTGGTTATATGGTGCCACTATTTGGTTGGAGAACTATTAACCATTATAAGGTCAAATTAGAAAGATTTTGTATCTTTAAGCTATTTAATCCTATGAAATACCATACAAATTATCACGAATCAAGATTATATGAGGAGATAGAATAATATGGAATTTTTTGAAGCACTTAAAACATTTGTTATTGATACACGTAGCGAAGGTTTAAAAGAAGTCACAGGCACTAAATTAAGCGATGAATATTTTGCACATAATGAAGGACCTTACTCAAAATGGCATATTTCTGACATTGCAAGCGGTTTAGCCATTGCAGTTAAGCTTCCAACATTGGCGGCATGTAAAGAATGGCTAAAAAATATTGATGATGAAACTTTAGCTAAAATTGAAAATGCAAGGTTGACTGATAAATATAAAGCACAATGTGAGAAAGTTGCAAATTTTAAAGCTAAAAAAGTTGAATCATTTGATTTTATGGAAGCTTTTGAAGCCTTAAATGAATTAGAAGAAGATAGTGATCAAAAATTATTTGGAGATGAATTTGAATGCAACTTATAGAAAGTTTGCCAAAAATACCTGAAGATAAGGTTATAAAAATTATTTATGAGTGCATGGAACATTTGAGTTCTTTGGGCCCTGATTTTTTATTAACTAAAGATGACTTTGAATTTGGTGGTTTATTCGAAGCTACTGGATTACAGGGACAGACAGGTCTTGGGCGAGCAGAAGGCAAATTTAAACAAATGGTGACATTTAATGCTAATATGTTTAGAGAGGGTCTCGAAGACATCTATTTAAATACTGTTTATCATGAATTTTTACATGTTATTGTAAATAAATATATGATTTTAAATAATATCATTGCACTAGATGCTGAAGGCCAGTTAAAGATTAACAATAAAGAATTCTTCGACGCCGTTGAGGACAACAATGGACATGGTGGACTCTGGCTTGAATATGCTGTCAGAGCTAATAAAGCCTTAAGTTTAAATATCCCAATAACTCCATATTGTTCTGAAGAAAACATGAAAAAAGTCCTTGATTCAAGCTTTGATGACTATGCAGAGCCAGCAGTTGAAATTATCTGTCAAGATTGTGGTTCAGGCACTAAATTTTTAACAGTTAATGTAGAAGAACTACCAAGAGGATTTGGACTGCTTGCTATGTATTATGACACCGTGCATAAAAATACAAACCATTTCTGTAAAAAATGCAATGGCACAATGTATATTATAATAAGGGATCCAAAATTTAAAGCATTTATGGATAACGCTTTAGAAGAGCATACTATGGAATTAATGTTTTATAAGATTACTTCCCAATTTGCATAGGAGGTTGCTATGGATAAATTATTTATAGAAAATAAAGATTATCTTCCAGATGGCTGGACATTTGAAAAAATTGAGAAGCTATTAGAGGCTAGAAAAGCAAAACCATTTACAAAAGAGTCATTAGCTGAAATAATTTCAGAAGAATGTCTAAATATGACAGAAGATGAATTAATGGAATATCTTGCTAAATATGAAAAAGATAAACAACTAATTCCTCCTCATATGGCAGCTTATAATCCACGTATGGCTTATGCAGAAGACCTTGATAAAAATGATGAATTAAATCAAGATTTTCCTGAAGTAAATGATAAATAAAATTGGCTAAATTAAATAGATTAAGTATTTTTCGGCACTAAAGATTGTGCTTACTGGCCCAAGAGAAAAATACTTGAGATTATGCTTATTTCTTAACTACAAATTCTAGAAAGTGCAAGGTCAGATTAGCTAATCAAATCTATAAATTAAAAAATAAAATATCAACGATATTTAACTTAAAAGATACTGTAAATGATACTTAAAAAAGATACTATTACATTATTTAGATTAAGTTGAATATCGCTCGAAAAATTGAGCGATATTTTATTTTTATACTTATTTTAGGCTGAATATTATTGTATAATATTATGATTGAAAGGTATTATCTTAGATGCAATTTATTAAAACTCGTGTCGTAAAGGATCCTGTTCGCGACGTTAAAGAAAATGCAGGTATTGATTTCTATATTCCAGAAAATACAGAAGAGTTCCGTCAAGCTTTATTTAATAAGAACCCAAAATTATTCTTAAATGAAGCTAATGAAGTTCCTGATAAAACTTCATATTTTACAGTTGAAACAGGTGAAATTGTTATTGCACCACATCAAGCAATTATCATCCCAACAGGTATTAAGAGCAAGTTTGGACCTGAATTAGCCTTAATCGCAAATAATAAATCAGGTATTGCAACAAAGAAACAATTGATCTTTGGTGCATCTGTCATTGATTGCTCGTATCAAGGCGAATGGCATATAAATTTAATTAATACTTCTGATGAATATCAAACATTAAAGTGCGGTGAAAAAGCTATACAATTTATTCCACATTTAATTTCAACAGACCCAGTTGAGATTGTGGATTTGCCAGAAGAAGAATTCTATACAGAAAAGACCAGCAGAGGTGAAGGCTGGCAAGGTAGTACAGGCTTAAAATAATTTTAGGGAGGTAGTCTATGACAGAAAATTGCCCTTACAAAAATAAATGTAATGGTGTCGATTGTGATAAAGATTTTTGTATGCGTAAATATAGATTAGATTGCTTATATGATAAGTCTTTATTAACAGACAAACAACGTCATGTTGGTAAGCTTTTTATCGACCAAGACGGCACAGACTTACATGAATTTCAACAACTTGCAAAATTAGAACAAAATATTGATAAGTTTGTTGAAGCAGGTGCTAGTTTATATATTCACTCATATAACTGTGGCAATGGTAAAACATCTTGGAGTATTAGATTAATGACTTCATACTTTGATAAGATATGGTATAAATCTAATTTTGATTGTCAAGCATTATTCATTAGTGTTCCAAGATATTTATTAGCATTAAAAGAAAGTATTTCAGGTAAAAATGAATATGCTGATACAGTTAATAAATATGTTTTAGAAGCAGATTTGGTTGTCTGGGATGATATTGCTACAAAAATGGGAACTGAATTTGAATTAAATCATTTATTAAATATTATTAATACACGTATGGACAATGGTAAAAGTAATATTTTCACTTCGAACCTCGGCAGCAAAGAACTTATTAATGCTCTTGGTGAAAGATTAGCAAGTAGAATTTGTAATAAGTCAATTGATGTTGAGCTACATGGTGCAGATAAACGTTATTTAAGTGTAGTCGGAGGAGAAGAGTAGTATGACATCACAATTACAAGTATTAAACAAAGTATTACAAACAAAAGACTTTTCATTAATTGAATTAAATAATTTAACTGAAGATTTCTTCTTTAACTATAAAGCTGAGTTTAATTATATCAAGAACCATTATGAAAAGTATCAAACAGTGCCAGATAAATTAACCTTTATTAATATCTTTCCAGAATTTGATATTATTGAAGTTACTGAACCTGACAACTATTTAATTGAACAATTATATAAAGATTATAACTCAAGTTTTATTGCTTCAAGATTTAATCAAATTAAGAAATTAATTGAAGAAGATAAGACTGATGAAGCAGTGAACTATTTAGTTAAATCAGTAGATAATTTACATCAAGGTTCTGCCATTCAATCACATGACTTACTCACTGATACGAGTAGATATGATCGTTATCTTGAAAGAGTTGCTAACCACGATAAATATTATATTAGAACTGGTTTCCCTGAACTTGATAATATCATCGGTGGTTTAGACCGTGAAAATGAAAACATGGTTATTGCCGCTCGAACTGGTATAGGTAAAACTTGGACCCTATTAATCATGGCCGCTGCTGCAGTTCAACAAGGCCTAAGAGTCGGCATTTATTCAGGTGAAATGTCCGTCGATAAAGTTGGCTATCGTATTGATACAATTATCGGTGGAATTAACAATAATGTTATTACACGTGGTATTGATACATCAGTTCAAATGCAATATAAAGACTATCTTGAAAATCTAAAAAAGGGTATGTATTCCAAAGATGGTCGTGGAGCACTTAAAATCTTAACTCCAAATGATATTGCTGGACCAGCAACAGTTGCTGCACTCAGAGCATTTGTTGATAAAGAACATTTAGAGATCTTATTCATCGACCAATACTCATTACTTGAAGACACAAGCCATGCTCAAACTGGGCATGAAAGAGTTGCTAATATTTCAAAAGCAGTCAAAAACCTACAAGTTATGAAGAGAATTCCAATTGTTTCTGTTGCTCAAATGAACAGAACTAAGAATGATGATGGCGAAAAAGATACAACTCAAATCGGTTTATCTGACAGAATTGGTCAAGATGCTACTTGTGTTATCATGTTAGATAGAGAACGTGAATATCTTGATGACAAGAAGACACAAGTCAAAGATGATAAACTTATTATGGACATCACTAAATCAAGAGATGGTGGCACTGGTAAGTTAGTTTACAAAGCTAACTTTAATACTGGAAAATTCATCATCTTGAATCCAAGCGACCCAACAGATGCAAGTCGTTATGAAGTTAAAGAGCCAGCTAACAGCGGAGACGGAGTATATTATTAATAAATGAGACAACTTATTATCGATAATTATGTAATTAATAAACCAATTGAAGAAGTCTTAAACTTACTTAGACTATCTTTGACTAATGGTAAATTAAAAGACATTGAAAACAAAGGCGATAATATTCTAGTCACTTGTCCACACCATGATGGCGGCCATGAAAATACACCTGCTTGTAATATTTATATAGGTAATGATACAAAATTACCTTATGGCTATTTCAATTGTTTCGTTTGTGGTGAAAAAGGTTCATTCTTAAAGTTTGTTGCTGAATGCTTTGATGCACCAGAGAGCTATGCAAAGTCTTGGTTGCTCAAAAATTTCGGTGGCGAACTAATTGCTAAAAATCTATTTATGGGTGACCCAATCATCTTAAATAGAAACAAAGGTGTTAAAAAACATTTAGATGAATCTATTTTAGATGAATATCAAACTTGGACTCCTTATTTAGCAAAAAGAAAACTTTCACGCGAGATTTGCGAGCTTTTCAAGGTTAGGTATGATCCTAAATATCGTCAAGTTATATTTCCAGCTTACGATATGAAGGGTAATTTGGTAATGTTAACTAAACGTTCAATAGACACCAAAACCTTTTATCTTGATAAAGATGTTGAAAAGCCTGTTTACTGTTTAGATTATATTATGAAACATGATATTAAGACAGTATTAATTACAGAAGGGCCATTTGACTGCTTAACTGGTTGGGAGTATGGATTTCCTACAATTGCTACATTTGGTAAGATATCAGATTATCAAATAGAGCAAATAAATAAATCATGTATAAATATTATTTATGCAGCTTTCGATAATGATGCAGCAGGGAGAAGCTTCTTAGAAACACTTAAAAGAAAGTTAACTAAGAGGATTATCATTATCGAAACTAAATTCCCTGCTAATAAAAAAGATGTTAACGATCTAAGCAAAGAAGAATTGCAAGAAATTGTGAAAAATGCTCGAAATTCATAATGCAAAGGTCGTATAATATAACATAAAGATACTCATAAAAGATACACAAAGGAGAAAAATTAAATGAGTCAATTTAACTATCAAGATTACCAAAATGTTGTTAACAGAGCACAATCTGCTCCAAGCACCAACGCCGTGAAAATCGGTTTCTTCAAACTTAAAGACGGAGAAGAAGCATTAGTCAGAATTAATGTTACTAAACTCGATGATCTTAAGTTTGCTACAGTTCATAAGCCAGTTTTCGGTAAGAAATTTGAAGGTTTAGGCACAGGCTTCACACCAGTTAGCTGCTTAAATGAAGTCGGTTCTTATTCTGATGCTTGCCCATTCTGCAAAGCTGCCGCTGAAGGACATGACGTTGTTGGCAAAGCTGCTAAAGTTGTTTATGTTCAAATGTTAGTTGCATATAAAGATGCTTCTACAGGTGCATTCTCTGCTGCTGTTCCTGTTGTTTGGGAACGTCCTGCTGGATTCTCTAAAGAATTAGCAAGCAAACTCAGAGACTATGGAAGCTTAGCAGAACATGTTTTCAAGGTTAGTCGTTTAGGTGCTGGAAAAGATACTAAATATTCTTTGGATTATATTCCAGTTTATGACAAACCAGAAACTGTTACTACAGATTTCAGTGCTTTTAACAATTTCGATATTACAAAACATTCATTCTGGATTAAATCAGCTGAAGATTTACAATACTTCCTTGACAATGGAACATTCCCAGCAGCTGAAGCAAAACCAGCAAGCACTTCTGCTAACTTAGATAAAGTTATTTCAAGTCCAGCAGAAGAAAAGAAGATTGAACAAGCTTTAGGTATGGCAACAACTACCACACCAGCACCAGCTGTTCAACCAGCTCCAGCAGCTGAAGAACCAAAACCAGCAGCTGAAAGACCTGCGAGAAACTTTAGTGGATTCTCATTCTAATTAAATTAAAATAAAAGGAGACTATAATGGAAGGATTATTTGGAGCAGATTTTGATATTGATATTAGACAAACTAAATCTGATGTCAAGAAATTAGTCAAAAAAGCTTCAGGCGAGCCAAAAAAATCGGCGAAGTCTGACACAGAAAAGCTTTTGGCTTCAAAAAAACTTACCATTGAAGAACGTCTTGCGATTATTAAAGAAAAAGTCATTAAGACCTTAGGATCACAAAGAACAAATACAGTGGTTATAAGAAGTCTTAATGACTTTTCTGCTTATATTGATGCTGCCATTCGAGCAGGCAGGATTGATATCGATACTGAAACTAATAACACTACTGATGCAATGAGCTCAGAAATGGTTGGTTTATGTTTATATACTCCAGGGCAAAAGCAAGCATATATTCCAATTAAGCACGTCAACTATGAAACTGGCGAACTTTTACCAAATCAATTAACTTATGTAGACTGTAAAACTCAGTTGCAAAGGGTTTTAGATAGCAAAATCAAAGTTATTATGCATAACGGCAAGTTCGATTATGAGGTTATTAACCATACTTGTAAAATTGCTGTTAAGCCTGATTGGGATACTATTATTGCTGCAAGATTAATTGATGAAAATCTATATAGTGATAAGAAAACCAGCTTAAAATGGTTATATGTCAATTTAATTGATCCAAAGCAAGCCAAATATGATATTGAAGGATTATTTGAAAATGTTCCTTATGCTTTTGTTGATCCTGAAATATTTGCATTATATGCTGCTACTGACTCAATGATGACTGACAAAATTTATCTTTGGGAACAACCATTTTTTGACGGTGTTGATAACCAAAAACTTAAATGGTTATTTGAAAACATTGAAATGCCTATTGTAGAAATTACAGCAAAAATGGAAATGCGTGGCGTTTGTATTGATGGCGATTTTGGCGAAAGACTTAAAAATAAGTATAATACAGAATTATCTAACTTAGATGCTAAAATTAATACTATTTTAGATTATTTGAAACCAACTATTGAGGCTTGGCGATTGACACCAGAAGCCAATGAAAAAACTAAGTCTTATGTTCCTAAAAAAACTAAGATGAAGCAAGAAAAAATTGAAGAAACTTATAATTTAATTGATGCTGACGGCCGACGTTATAAAGAGTCAAAGACAAAAACTGAACAATTAAAGGACCCAATTAATCTTAATGCAACTGTTCAATTAGCTATTCTTTTTTATGATATTTTATGTGTCAGTGAAGTTTATAAAAATGAAGATCGTAAAACAGGCAAAGATGACCTTAAGGGTATTGCAGAAGCATTAAAACCGTTAGTTACTGAGGAACAACAAGAAGCTTTACAAAAAGCAATTGAAGTTGATGCAGTAGATGAGGAAGAAGATTTGACTCAAAAAGACTATGACCCAGAAACAGCAGAAGATATTAAGAGTCTTACTCCTGAGAAGGCAGCCATTGCTGCAAATCTTTGTAGTTTATTGCTTGAACGTAGAGGACTTACAAAGTTAATTACTACATATATTGATGTTATTCCAGATTTGGCTCAACATTGGGCCGATGGTCGTATTAGATTTAGATTAAATTCTATGGGAACTGATACAGGTCGTTATAGTTCAGGTGGCAAATGGAAATATTTAGATAAAGATAATAAAGCTGTCACTATTTCAGGAATTAATATTCAAAATATTCCATCTCACAACCCAGAAATTCGTATGCTTTTTAAAGCAAAAGTAGATACAGGTACAGTCAGTTTTGAATCTGGTGTTGGAACGGAAATTCCAGAAATTACTGAAGTCGAAACAAATGATGGCTTTAAGTTCTGTAAAGACCTCTCACCAGATGACAAACTTTTGACAGTTGATGGCGAAGTGTGTCATATTGACTATATTAAACACGATGAAAGTGCTAAAACATATACATTATTCATCAGTTCAGATGCTGAAGTTAGAACACAAACAAGATATAAGATTATCGGTTCAGACTATTCAGCACAAGAGCCACGTTTAACTGCTTTTATCAGTCAAGATAAGAAAATGATAGATGCTTATATGAATGGGCAAGATTTATATGCAGTTATTGCACAATCTGCTTTCCACAACAACTATGAAGATAATCTTGAATTCTATCCAGAAGGAACTGTAATTGAAGAAAATGGACAAAAGATTACCTGTGGTAAGAAAACTCATATGAATAAGCAAGGTAAGGAACGTCGTAAGGTTGGTAAAACTCTTCAATTAGCGGCTACTTATGGTATGTCTGGTGCTACCGCTGGTATTAGACTTGGCTATTCAGGAGATCAAGCTAGGACTCAGGGTAATAACTTACTTAAAAAATTCTTTGAAGGTTTCCCAGATGTTAAGAGCACAATAGACTATTCAAAAAAATTCTTAAAAGAAAATGGCTATGTTGAAGATTGGGCTGGTCGTAGAAGACATTTACCTGAGATTAATCTAAAAAAATATGATGTTCATCTAAAAGAAAATAATGAATTTGCTAATTTTAACCCATTTTTGGGCTGTGCAAATAGAGATGATCAAAACGATGACTCTGTAAAATATTGGTGGTCTGTTGTTCATAATAGAATCGATGCTTCTCAAGCTTTCCAAAGCCGTAGAGCTGAAAAAGAAGGAGAAGAATGGACACCAAATGGTGAAATGAGTAATAAGTCATATAGCATGATTGCTAAGTTAGCCTTAGAAGGCAAACCTTATGACCAAAAAGATAGACGTGGTAATTATCAAGTACCACTACCACTAAAACCATTAGCTCCAGTAATTATTACAGCTAATACAGGTAAAATTGCTCAAGCTGAAAGACAATGCTTCAATGCACGTATTCAAGGCGGTGCGGCAAGTCTAACAAAATTAGCAATGATTAATATTGATAGAGACCCACTCTTAAATGAACTTGATGCTCACTTAATTATTACAGTTCACGATGAAGTCTTGGTCGAATGTCCAGCTTTATATGCTGATCAAGTTGAGCAAAGATTGCCTCAAATCATGATTGATACAGCTAAGCCTTATATTAACGTTCCAATGAAGTGCGACCCATACAACGTTTCAAGATGGTATGCTGATGAAGCTGCAGTTGCTCTCAGAGATGAGTTTGAGAAGCTTGAAAAGAAGAAAGTCCCACATGATATTGCTATGGAACAATTGTATAATATACACAGTGAGTTAAATAAAGCTGTTATTGATAATGCAATCAATAATGGTGCTGATTTAGAGTTTTAAGGAGCTACTTATGGAAATAAACGGTAGAAAAGCTAAACAAATTATTTATTGCTGGTATGATCACTGCTTTTTGAGAGGAACTGGTGTAGATAAACATATTATGGAAGCTATTGATAGTCATGATTGGACACAATTTATTACATATCAAGAAATTTTAAATAATATGGTTTCTGAAGGTCAAAATAATGAAAAGTGGATTTATTTACCAGACCATGTTCATGTAGAATTTGAAGATGGTGAATGGGAAATGGTTGATCTAACAAAAGAAATTTTTGAGCATATTGATGCTAATGAATATGAATGTGGCTAATTTAAGGAGATAAATAATGGTTATTAAAACAAAAGATTTTGCTGAAGTTGCAAATAAAATTAAAGAAGCAGTTAGCTTAGATGAAAATGCAGCTAACTTAGAAGTAGTTGCTAAGGGAACAAGTTTATTCTTAAATGTCACAAATAAAGAATTTTATGTCTCTGTTAAATATGACCTTGCAGAAGAAACAAACTTTGCTGCTACAGTTGATGCATCATTATTCTTAGACCTTGTTTCTCAAATTACAGCTGAGACATTCAATTTAACTGTTGAAGACCCAGCTTTGATTGTTACTTGTGGTAAAAGTAAATATAAATTACCAATGATTTATGATAATGATAAACTTATGAGTTTACCTATTATTAAAATTAACAATAAAACTGTTGAAATGCCAATTAGTTTTGACATTTTAGATAGTATTTTAAATGTCAATAGTAAAGAAATTGCCAAAGTTAAAAAAATGGAAGTCAATGAGCTTCAAAGAATGTATTACATTGATGAAACAGGTTGTTTCACATTTACAACTGGTGCATGTGTCAATAGCTTTACTTTAGAAAAGCCTGTAAAACTCTTGCTAAATGAGAAAATTGTTAAGTTATTTAAATTATTTAAAGATGATGTTTTATTTAGCTTAGGTCAAGATCCACTTCCAAATGGAACTTCAAGAACTAAGATTACTTTAGAAACAGCAAATATATATTTAGCGGCTGTTATTACAAGTGATGATGACCTAATTAATAAAGTTCAGGGTCCATGTATTGCTACAAAACGTTTTATTTCTGAAGCTTATACTCATCATGTTGTATTGTCTGCTAAAGAAGTATCTGCCGCTATTAATAGATTGATGCTATTCACAAAAAACAGTGTCGATAAAGTTAATATGGCATTTGTTCCAGCAACTATGATTATGGATAATGATGAATTGGTCATTAAAGATAAGTTTGGTAATATGGAAACTGTTACTGTTGAAAATGGTAGTTATGTCGACGAAAGCTATACAATGGACATCAACTTAGCAGATGTTAAATTAATTACTGATTCTTGCAAGGGCGAACATGTTACAATGAATTGCGGTAATGGTAAATCAGTTGTATTCGTTCGTGGAAATATTAGTAACTTAGTTCCTGAGTGTAAAAAAGATTAATCATGAGTAACAGCGTTTACGGAAAAAAATTTGAATCAAAATTTAAAGCTGACTGGAGGAAGTGCTTTCCAGGCACTTTCCTTTTTAGGTTAAGCGACCAGGTTAGCGGATATAAGACCACTTCACAAAACCCATGTGATTTCTTAGCAATGAATAATGGATATTTGTGGATGCTCGAATGTAAAGAAACGAATGAAGGAACAATTAACTTTGCTAAAATACCACAGCTTGATAGAACAGAAGGCTTAAAAGACTTTATTGGACTTAAAGATGTTCAGCCATATGTCATAGTATGGTTTAGAAAATTTGATAAAGTTATTGCAGTTCCAGCTGCAGAAGCTTTAAAAATAAAAAAAGACGGACATGCTTCAATTAGTTTAAAAATGCTTGAAGATAAATCGTATTATATAATAGAATTACCATCTGTGAAATTAAGAACATTTTTAGACACAGATTATACATATTTATTAAAGGAGGAAGTTCTCAATGAATGCAAAGCTCGAAAATGCTTTAACTAATGTAGAAACAACTTATGGTGAATTGGTAGAAATTGCTAATAGCATGTTAAAACCAATGTTTGATCCGATTAATCAATTAGTTAGCACAATTAATTCAACAATTAATGCTTTATCTATTGAACAAATTAGAGATTATATCTTACAGCTTCAATTAAAAGCATTTGAAATCAGTGAAACAAAAGAAAAAGCAGCCTTAAAAGCTGAATTAGCAGAAACTTTACAAAAAG
>Ga0247610_10000439_pt1 | contig 59237 bp, 36 predicted proteins | sample 174DNAGHGhighgp2_FD_193483 | JGI IMG/M metagenome (GOLD analysis project Ga0247610, IMG submission 193483) | Sheep rumen microbial communities from Palmerston North, Manawatu-Wanganui, New Zealand - 1742 DNA GHGhigh gp2 | ecosystem: Host-associated > Mammals > Digestive system > Stomach > Rumen...
TAGGCACCTTGCTGGGTGGCTTAGTGTGCTGGATGCGTATGAGCCGTCGGTCCTGGTTACAGAAGGTGGCCAAGGTGTATGTTGACATCATGCGCGGCACGCCCGTACTGGTGTTGCTCATGCTGATGTACTATGTGGTGATGGCACCGCTGGAAGCTACGGGCGTAGTGGTGGCAATAGTCACCTTTTCCATGAATATGGCGGCCTACGTCAGCGAAATGCTGCGCACCTCCATACAGGGCATTGACCGCGGTCAGACAGAGGCTGGCCTTGCTTTGGGTTACACGCGTAGGCAGACATTCATCAGGATTGTACTTCCACAGGTGGTCAAATCCGTGATGCCCGTCTATCAGGGCGAGGTGGTGAGCCTGCTGAAGGGCACCAGCATCGTGGGATACATCGCCGTGGCCGACATGACGAGGGCTTCCGACCTGATACGCTCGCGCACCTTCGACGCCTTCTTCCCTCTCATCGTGACGGCCATCATCTATTTCCTTATGGCATGGCTCATTGGGCTGCTGCTAACCTCGTTGGTGCAACGTAAGGGCATGAAAGCCATCATAGCGGCGGTGGCACTGGCCATTGGCGGAACCGTATGCTACGTGCCATCGATGCTGGCTCCAAACAAGACCGACACAACGGTGACGGAGGTCCCGGAAGTATTCAAGGCTCTCTCTGGCAAGACTGTGGGGGTCATCATCGGCAGCATACAAGACATAGCCGTCACTGAAATGGCACCCGATGCCGACATAAAACGCTTGGCCACCTATTCCGATGTGCTGGCTGCCTTAGAAAACGACAAGGTGGATGTGATTGGCACCGAAAGCTTGCTGCTGACATTCAACAAAGAGGTAGCAGCCAAGGTGGATTCGGTGAACGCAGGTTTGGCACCTATTCCGATAGCTGCATGTTTTCGACTTGGCAATACCGAATTGCAGCAAGATTTCAACCAATTCCTGAAAGAAATTCGTGACGACGGCACCTACCAAGATATCTTCAACCGTTGGACCAATGCCGATGACCCATCGGCCATCGGCATACCGCAGCAACGCGGAACCGGAAAGACCCTGTGTGTGGCCATTTTCCCGACCATGCCTCCGTTCAATTTCATCTGTTCGGGAAAACCGTCGGGCCTTGAGATAGATATTCTGACGGAGTGGGCCAATAGGCGCAACTGGAAATTGGAATTCCTCGTAATGGACTTTGCCTCGCAGATTCCTGCTGTGCAGACAGGCAAAGCCGACATGGCCATGGGTGCCATCAGCATCACCGAGGAGCGGCAGAAACAGGTACTCTTCTCCGACGGCTACTACGAGTCGCATATCATGCTTGCCACACGTAAAGGGGAAATCGGCTTGCTCTCTGGCCCCTCAAAACCGTCTGGCACAGAAAAAGACACGAAAAAATGGCCGTGGATCGTGGTCATCCTCGTTGTCGTCATCGGTAGCGGCACATGGCTCCTTATCCGCCGTAAACGCATCCTGCAAAAACGTTCCTCTCTTAACACCCAACTTTCAACTCAACCCTCGGATAGTCCCATTATCCGCATCACTCATCTGAAGAAAAAATATGAGAATCTTGATGTCCTGCGCGACATCAACGCCGACATACGCCGTGGCGAGGTCATCTCCATCATCGGTCCCTCCGGCACTGGAAAGAGCACTTTGCTGCGATGCCTGAACCTGCTGGAGCAACCCACTGGCGGCAAGATCATCGTCCGTGGGGAGGACATTCTCGCCAAGGGCTACCCCGTCCACACGATGCGCCAGAAGATGGGCATGGTGTTCCAGAGCTTCAATCTCTTCGGGCATAAGACCGTGCTGGAGAACGTCATGTTTGCCCCCTGCCAGTTGAGGCATGAGGATCCGGAAAAGGCGCGCGAGGAGGGCATGACACTCCTGCGCAAGGTGGGACTGGCAGAGAAGGCCGATGTCTATCCGTCAAGTCTCTCCGGCGGCCAGAAACAGCGTGTGGCCATTGCCCGCGCCCTCGCCATGAAGCCCGAAATCCTCCTCTTCGACGAGCCCACGTCGGCTCTCGACCCCACAATGGTCGGCGAGGTGCTCAGCGTCATCCGCCAACTGGCCGACGAAGGCATGACCATGCTTATCGTCACCCACGAGATGAAGTTCGCTCACGACGTGAGTTCTCGCATCTTTTTCATGTACGACGGGTATATCCACGAGGACGGCACCCCGGAACAGATTTTCGAAAACCCTATCCACAGTGCCACAAAAGCTTTCATCCAACGCATCCGCAAGGAGGTGTTTGAGATCGGAGGTCCAGACTTCGACTTCCGGGGCATGCATTCTGACATCGGTGCCTTCTGCTACAAATACGGCATCGCCGAGAAGCAGGAAAAGGCGCATCTGCTTTGCGACAAGATGCTCGACGAGGTGATGGCCGACTACCGCCCCATCACCGTCCGTATCACCCATAGCGAACAGTCGGGAGACACCGCCTTGGACTTCATGGTGGAGAAGATGGAATCCACGCCTCTGAATGACGCGCAGCGCAACGAACTGAACGGGCTGTGCCAACAGGTAGTGGAAGAATCCACCAAGTTAGGCTTCCGTGTGAAATTGATATTGTGACGGTAATCCTTGTGGCGATGAATCCGTGACGTGGAATTTTTTTTGTCGTGTTTTTTTTGTACGATTAACTATATTTTATTATTTTTGCACTTTGAATAAGTTGTGAGCATATATGAACAAACGTTCTTTTTCCAGTAGCCTGAGTTGGCGGATTATCGGTATTGTGTCGACGATTTTTTTCATCGCCATGGTGGTGATTGCTATCGTTTCGCACCAAATCATCGCAGATGAAGCGACCCGTTCCACCCAACACATCCTACACGGAACCATCAGCGAATTGGAAAAGCCCTTGAACACGGTCGAAGTCACCACCAAAGCCATAGCGGCATACATATCCACCCTTCAGGCTCAACCCAAAGTACTTCAGGCCATTTCTGACCGCACGGTGGAAGTCAGCGAACTGATAAACGGATTCGCTATTCTGTTTGTCCTTCCCGATGGGAGTATTGACACTCTTCGTCCTGCCATTTTCAGTTCCTACGTCAATGACAGTGTTCACGAATTCCATCCCGACAGCCAACAACTACAGCTGTTGGCTGCATCTTGGAATCTAGAACATATACTAAAAACGAAGATGGCTTCTTGGACCGCCCCTTACAGGCCTCTCGATTCGCGTTCTTCACGAATCGTCTCCTACTGTTATCCTTTGGTGGACTCCATGCTCAACGTCTATGCCATCGTGATATCCGACATGTTCATTGACCAGATTGAAAGCACGGTGGAGGGTCTCCGCCCCTACGACAACTCCATTGCCACCCTTATATTCAACAAGGACAACATCATAGGCATCAAGGATTCCGATTCGGACCTGATCAACCGATATAAACGCAGTTTTTCAGATAACAGTTCTTTCCAAAATCTGGTGGAAGACCTCAGATCGAACAAAGACAGCCTGCACCGCCGCGTGGGAAAAGGACGTGACATGGCGTTTGTCGTGTACGGTCCCTTACACAACGGTTGGAAGCTTAGCATCACCTGTCCTTACAGGGAGGTGCTCCGTCGTTCTTCGCAAATGCATCTTGCTTTGTTTGTTATCGGCCTTTTCGGTCTGGTCTTCATTTACTTAGTGTGCCGTCGTGCGATACGCCGCATGACGCGCCCCATCACCGAGCTGTCGGTCTCCGCGCTGAACATGGCCAAGGGCAACTTCAAGGCAAAACTGCCCGAAATCACCAGCCAGGACGAGATGCTCCGTCTGCACGACAGTTTCATCTATATGCAGAACTCCATTGCCGACTACATTGAGCAGCTGAAGACCACCACAACGGCCAATGAGCGCATGGAGTCGGAACTCAACGTGGCGCGCAATATCCAGATGGGGATGCTGCGCACCGATTTCCCGCCGCAGCTCTATGCGATGCTGAACCCCGCCAAAGAGGTGGGCGGCGACCTGTACGACTTCACCATCAAAGGTGACCAACTCTATTTCGCCATCGGCGATGTGTCCGGCAAAGGGGTTCCGGCTTCGCTGATGATGGCCATCACCCGTGCCGCGCTCCGTTTCGTGGCTGGTCTCGCTCTTCCGATGAACGAGACACTGAGCCGTATCAACAACAGTGTCAGCGACACCAACAGCAACAACATGTTTGTCACTCTGTTTGTCGGTCGCATCGACATGAAGACCCTCCATATGAATTTCTGCAACGCCGGCCACAACCCATTGGTCATCTTGCCGCCCGACGGCGAACCGTATTTCCTCAAGGCCAAAGCGAACCTCGCCATCGGTCTGTTCGAGGATTTCACCTACGAAGCCGAAAGCCTCGATCTGAAGCCAGGCACTCGCATCATCGCTTACACCGACGGTGTCAACGAAGCCGAAAACACCGACATGGATCTTTATGGCAATGAGCGGATGATGGAAACAATCCGCCAAATGGACCGCAACATGGACGGGAACACCGCTGTGAATCTACTCTTTGATTCGGTGAAGAATTTCGCAAACGGCAACCCGCAAAATGACGATATCACCATTATGAGTATTCTTGTCTAAAACATTAATCAACTTCAAATATTTATGAAAAAACGTTTCAACCCCATCAAGGACAAAAGCAGCGAGATTATCGAATTTGTCATGTCCTCCCCCGACATTCCGGATGATGATGTCTTGAAATTCAAGCTCCGTCTTTCCATCGAGGAAGCCGTTGAAAATGTAGTGCGTTATGCATACGACGGCGGCATCGGCTGGTTAGAGACAAATATCGACTTCAATCAGGACACGCTGCTCCTCACCATCCAATTACGTGATGCAGGAGTGCCTTTCAATCCTCTGGAGAAAGAAGATCCTGACGTGACGCTCTCCGCAGAGGACCGCAACATTGGCGGACTCGGCATCTATTTATGCAAAAAGATGATGGACAACATCGAATACCGTTATGAAGACGGCAACAATGTGCTCACCATGACCAAAAGAGTTCAAGGCTAATCAAAGTTAAAATTGCAAATTATTATGGATATCAAAATAACCCGACAAGAGAACAAAACGATGGTTGTGTTGAACGGTCGAATCGACACTTCCAATGCAGAGCAGTTCCAACAAGATGTGGCCCCCTTGATGGAGGGCGAAAACCCGGACATCGACATTGACTGCACGGACATGTCTTACACGTCATCGCAGGGTCTCCGTATCTTTCTTATGCTGCAAAAGAGTGTTATGGCTCGAAAAGGCAAGATGGTCATGCGCAACATGAACCCGCAAGTGAAGGAGGTTTTCGACATCACCGGATTCTCGAATATCATCACGATCGTCTGATTCATGAAATACATTTACATCCTCAATGGGCGCGCCGATAAAGTTCCAAAATACAAGGAACTTTTCGATCAGTTGAAGCTTTATCCTCATCCATACGATCTCTACACCACCATGGGCGAGGGCGATGCCACTCGCTATGTGCGTGTCTATTCCGACTTGCACCCCGCCGAGAAGGTCTGTTTCGTGGCTTGCGGTGGCGATGGTATCATCAACGAGGTGGCTTCGGGCATAGTGGGATTTCCGGACAAGCAGATGGCCATCCTCTTCATCGGCGGCAGCACGGCGGACTTTCTGGAGTGTTATCCCGGTCGCGACTTCCGTGACGTGAAGGCCATGCTGGAAGGCACCACCCAATCCGTTGATATCATCAAGGTGAATGACAGCTATAGCATCAACGTCTGCAATTTCGGCTTTGACTCCACGGTTGCAGCGCATGCTAACAGCCTTATTTCCAATGGCGTTGAACCTCACAAGGCGTTCAGACGCGGCGTTGCCTATGCATTGTTGACCAGTCGCTTTAACCGCATCAGAGTAGAGGTTGACGGTCAACGCATCCGGCACAGATTGTTGTTGCTCTGCACCTTAGCCAATGGCGTGCAAGTGGGTAGTGAGTTCCGATGCGCTCCGTATGCCAAAAACGACGACGGACTCATTGAGGTTTGCTACCTTCGTGTCATGTCTCTACTGCGCTTTTTATTGACTATGAACGCATACCGTAAGGGCGAACATCTTACGCATAAGTTTTTCAAACGAAAAGTCATCTATCGGCAGGCCCGGGAGGTGGTGGTCAGTTCCAAAGATCTCTTTGACATTTGTTTGGATGGCGAAATCATACCCGGTTCCCTTTTCAACATTAAGATATTGCCCAAGGCCATCTCTTTGCGATTGCCTACAATCAAGCAACAACAACCTTAGAATCAATTGGATATATCATGAAACTCGACATGCATTGCGAGATGATTCTCGAGGAATACCGCGAGAAATTGCCTGTTTTCAAGAAATTGAAAACCGCTGTCATGGATTTGGTGAGACATTGTCTCTCCGAAAACAACATCATAGTGGCAGGCGTGGAGTCTCGAGTCAAGACCGAGAAGAGTCTGACGGGCAAATTGGAGCTGAAAGGCTACAAATACCGTACTTTGAGTGACATCACAGACATCGTTGGCATCCGCATCGTCACCTTTTTCAGCGACGACGTAGATATCATTTCGGCACTCGCGGAGCAGATGTTCGAAATCGACTGGGAGAATTCCGTTGATAAGCGCAAAATGTTAGAGATCGACCGCTTCGGTTATATGTCGCTCCACTACATTTGCCGTGTCCCGAAGACCAAGTACAATGATCCCGCCATGCCAGAGTTGAACGACATTCGTTTCGAGCTCCAGATGCGCAGCACGCTCCAGCATGTGTGGGCCAACATGTATCATGACATGGGTTACAAAAGCGATGTCGAGATTCCCACTGAGTATCAACGCAATATGAGTCGTTTGGCTGGGATGTTGGAATTGGCCGACGAGCAATTCAGTCATATCCGCAAGGAAATCAACGCCTACCGCCGCAACGTGCAGTCGCTTGTGGCCACGGGCAATTTCGACGAAGTGCCGCTCAACGGCGACACCTACCGCAGTTTCCTGGCCCTAAAGCCATTCAAGCGTCTTTCCGAGAAGGTCGCGGCCATCAACCAAGCCGAAATTTATGAGGACAGCCTCATGCCGTACTATAATATACTCAGGAGTCTGAACATGAAAACCATCGGCGACATCGTGCGCCTGCGAAACGAGAACAGCGACAGCGCCTACCAACTTGCACTCATCCAATTGGCAGGCACTGGATTGGACATCCTGGCCAATTCCGTCGCGCTTCTGAACCTCTGCATTGTTTATATCCTGAAACAAGGATTCGGAGAGGCCGGACTGCTGCATCTTTTCAACGCCCTATACGGCGAAAACGACTACAACAAGGACAGGGCGCAACGCATTTATCGACAAGCAAAGCAAATTAACATTATTTAAGCGTCATGAACAATCCAATGGACACCCAACTATTCGACAAGGCCTTGAAATTCGCCACAGACGCGCACAGTGGCACTGAGCGGCGAGGAAAGAACTTCCCTTACATCATACATCCGATGGAAGCCGCCACCATTGTGGCCACTATCACCACAGATCCCGAAATGCTGGCTGCCGCCATCCTTCACGACACCGTGGAGGACACGGAGGTGACCTTTGAACAAATTTGTGATGAATTCGGAGAACGAGTGGCCAATCTCGTACAACATGAGACATGCCCGCTTCCCAAAAAAACGCCTTGGCACGACCGCAAACAGGCGCAAATCGACCTCCTCGCCGACTCCCCCTACGACAGCAAGGTGGTGGCCATGGGTGACAAACTTTCCAACCTCCGCGCCATCGCCATGGACTACTGTATGATTGGCGACAAACTCTGGTCGCGCTTCAAAGCCCCGAATGGTAAATCGGATATTGCCTGGTATTACCGCCTTTTGGCAGACGCACTGTCCGATTTGTCCGACACTTTCCCATATCAGGAGTTCGTCATGTTGCTGGACAAGACCTTCGGTTCTGACGATAAATCATTATAATCCAAAGCTTTCGGAATATGAAACGGTTGCTGTTCTTTATATTCATAGCGCTTTGCCTAGTCGCTTGCAACAACAGACAGAAGTCCCAGTCAAAAGCAAACCAGGAAATCCTTTCGGAAAAGGATCTTCAAGGTAAAGTGGTGGCCACACTGACAGGCTGCAGTTTTGAAATCGACATGGCTGGACGCAGCGATTTCAAGATCGTGCGACAACCGACCATGTCCGATTGCATCGCATCGCTCCGCCAAGGGCGCGTCGATGCCATCGTGTATGATGAAGTGTGTTTCACCGAGGAAATGCTTCGTGAAAAAGGCATGAAGAAAGCGTTCCTGACAGAGAAAAGCTACCCATGCGCATTCGCCTGCACTAAATCGAACCTGGATTTGGTCAACAAATTCAATGAATTTCTGGCAAAGCTCAAATCATCAGGTGAATTGAATGAGATCACCCTAAGGTGGCAGAACTGCATTGACTATACACACCCCGACATGCCCGAAACCAAAGACAACCTCACAGGATAGCCTTTGCTTGTCGGCACCGCGTACACAACGGCACCCATATCCTATATGATTTTAGACAAGTGGTATGGATTGGAGATTGAAATTCTGAACCGTTTCGGTGAATATATAGGCCGTCCCGTGAGGTATCAGCTGTACGATTTTGCCGCAGAGATACCAGCCTTGCAATCAGGGCAAATCGACATAGCAGCAGGAGTTTTGTTCGTCACGGAAGAACGGAAAAAAGTGTTAGCCCTCACGGATGTCTATTACAACTGTTACGGGGCTTTTTTCGTCATGGACAAAGATGCCCAGATCAAGACGGGTGATCCCAAGTTGTCCGATATCAGAGGATCCGTCAGAAACAATTTGGTGGCAGAGAATCGCTGGGTGATTTTGGCACGCGGTCTCAAGGTGACATTGGAAATCACACTGTTCTCGATGCTTTTCGGCAGTATATTAGGCACCGGACTGTTAGCAATGCGGCGAAGCCAACGCCCCTGGGTCAGAAAGACAGCCTCCGTTTATGCTTCAGTAATACGCGGCATCCCTATGGTAGTACTGCTAATGATTCTTTTTTACATTGTACTGGTGGGTTTCAGTGGTATTGCGGTAGCTGTGGTGGCCTTCACCTTGACCTTTACTTCCTCATTTGCTTCCACGATGGACAATGCGCTTCTTGCGGTCGGCGACCAACAGTACGAGGCGGGAGAGGCAATGGGCTTCACCCGCGCCCAGATTTTCCGATACATCACCGGTCCTCAGGCACTCAAGCGCGCCCTACCCCAATTCAAAGGGGAGGCCGTTTCGCTCATCAAAAACACTTCTGTGGTGGGATATGTGGCCATCCAGGACCTTACTCGCGCCTGTGACATGATACGCGCACGCACCTTCGAGGCCTTCTTCCCTCTCCTCTTTATCACCATCATCTATTTCCTGCTCGCTTGGCTTATAGGCATATTCATGGATTATATATTTAAAATCGCCATAAAACATTTGTTATGATCAGCATCAGACACCTTTCCAAAACATTTGTAGACCCAGATGGCAGCCATCTTGATGTGTTGAAAGATGTCAGCTGCGAGATCCACAAAGGCGAAGTGGTTGGCATCATCGGACCCTCCGGGTGCGGCAAAAGCACCTTGTTGAGGACCATCAACATGATGACCATGCCTACTTCCGGCGAAATTCTGTTTGATGGGGAAAACATCGCCGCCAACGGTTATCCCATCAACAAACTGCGCCAACGGATGGGGATGGTGTTCCAAACTTTCAACTTGTTCGAGCATTTAAACGTGTTAGGGAATATCACCCTTGCCCCGATGAAACTGAAAGGGATCAAACAGGAAGAGGCAGAAAAGGAAGCCATGCAGATTCTGCACAAAGTGGGGATGGACGATAAATGCACCGCCATGCCCGCCGAACTCTCCGGCGGTCAGAAACAGCGCATTGCCATCGCCCGCTGTCTGGCCATGCACCCCGACATCATGCTCTTCGACGAGCCTTTGTCCGCCCTCGACCCCTCCATGGTGGGCGAGGTGCAGACCGTCATCCGGCAACTGGCACGTGAGGGGATGACCATGCTCATCGCCACTCACAAGCTCAAGTTCGCCCACGATGTCTGTTCCCGCATCATCTTCATGAACAAAGGGCAGATTCACGAGGAGGGCACTCCGAAAGAGATATTCGAAAACCCCACCCGCAGTGCCACCAAAGCCTTTGTACAGCAAATTTACAAGCTTTGGTTCACCATCGAAGGCCAGGATTTCGACATCGTGGAGATGCACTCGCAGATGCTGCAATTCTGCAACAAATACAACATTGCGCACATCATCGAGACGGCACAGCAAATCATCAACCTGATGGTGCTCATTGTGCTTGCCGACTACCGCCCCCTCACCGTTCGACTCTCCTTCATTGAGCAATTTGAGAGAGTGTCGTTGGATTTCATGATCAAGGATCTCACCACATCCCCACTCGATAACAATGAGTTCACCCAAAGCGTTTTAGACGACATCCGCTCCCTCTCCAAGGAGATCATCGAAGAACCCACAAAGTTGGGCTTCAGAATCAAAGTCTTCCTGAATTAAGCAAACCTTTCAACGAGCCCTTAGGCATCGTTTTCATCGAATTTCAGCTTCCACCGTCTGTGGCTCCAAATCCAGTATTCGGGTTTGCGACGAATAGTTTGCTCTAACAACTCCGTGTATTTCCGCGTGATAGCGTAAGGTTCCTCCTCGCTCGGATGATCCGTGATCAGGTGGATGTCCACGCGATACTTCCCCATCCGCTCCTTGATCACTTCGTAATACAGGACGGGGATGTCATACTTCCGGGCGAAATATTCCGGACCGTAAATCACGCCAGCGGTTTGATTCAGGAACTTCGTGACATAGCACTTTTTCTTGTTGTTAGGCGACTGGTCGGCGAGCATCATGTAGGCGGCGGGGATGTGGTTATCCTCATGATAAGCGAAGACCTCCCGAGCCGTGTCGGCGAAGCATACCTGCGTGCCGTTGCGGGTGCGAGCTCGGTTCACCCACTTCTCGAACACCTTGTCGCTGTTGGCCTTCCCAACCCCGATGCCGTGCTGCGGGAACATTTCGTCCAACGCCAAAATCATCCACTCCCAGTTGTTGTAATGACTCGACATCAGAATCACACTCCTACCCTCCTTGTAAAACCGTTCCGGCAACGATTTGTCATCGCAATGGTAACGGTAACGCAATGCACAACGCGGAATCAGCAGCATCTTGATCATCTCCACGGCAATCTGCGCCAAGTGCCAATAGTATCGATTCCGGATGCCTCTTCGTTCTTGAACCGTTAGTTCAGGAAACGAGCGCAACAAATTATCATCCACCACTTTACGTCTGTATCTAACCACATGATTCACTATCAAATAGACTATCGGCAGAAAGAGGTACAGTACGCACAGAGGCAGAGCGGCAAGGGGATAGCAGAGGAAGAAGATGAAAAAAAAGGTCATTTCGGATAGTTTTTCGCAAAATCCAAAAGATTCCGGTAATGTAACGGGGTGATTTCGCGGATGAGTTCGTATTCGCCGGGATGTTTCGCGCCGACGTGTACGGGGGCGATTCCAGCATTTATGGCGAATTGCATGTCGGTGAGGCTATCGCCGACCATGATGGAGTCGGAGAAGTCAATGTCGGGGAAATCGGCTTTGGCCTGCAGCGCCATCCCGATTTCGGGTTTGCGACAACCGCAGTGCTTGTCGGCGTGGTGCGGACAACAATAGACCGCATCCAACGGAGTCAGGTTCTCCTCGAAGGTGATGCGCATCCGGCGGTGAATCTCATCGATGTCCTCCATTTTGCAAATGCGCTTCTCCACGCACTGCTGGTTGGTCACCACGATGATGTGCTTGAACTTCGGTCGCAGCCACTGCATGGCAGTAAGCACGCCGTTAATGAGGACAAACTCCTCCGGTTTGCGCACATATCCGCCTACGATTTGCACATTGATTACGCCGTCTCTATCCAGGAACAGGGTGTTTTTCATTTAAAGGTTATGGATTATTGAAGCATTTATCACACAATTAACTACATTTCATCATCGCATCATCGTATCATCGTATCATCGTATCATCGCATCATCGCATCATCGTATCATCGTATCATCGCATCATCGTATCATCGCATCATCGTATCATCGCATCATTTAACACTCCCCTCTCCGTCCAAATTCTTCATGAACTTGCGTTCCATGGAGGCAAAGCGGTTCAGGTTCTGTCGGGAGAGCACCAAAAGGAAGATTACCGCTATGGCAATCAGGAATATCACCCATTTGGTGAATTTGAAGAAGTTGATCAGGATGGAGAAGACGAAATAGAACACTATCATGAAACGGAAGAGTGTCCATACGATGACAGCCAGCATATTCGCACGGTTTTCTTTCACCAAATTACGATAGAGTTCGTGGGTTTTCGGACTGTTACGCACAATGCCGAACAGGAAGGGCGAAACAAGTATCAACGACCCTATTGCACACAATGTGTTGAACCCCCATGTCGGAATCATTTCCACATAAGGAATCTTCTTGATGAAGGGTATCACATATTCGAACAGTATTAACAGCGTTGCGAACGACAACACTGAAAACACCAGCACATTCGTGATCGTACTTTTGATAATACTGCTCCAATTCTTCTTTCCTTCGTTGCTGGAGCCGAAAAGGGCATATTCATCGAGCGCATTCTTGGTCTTCGGAGAAAGCCGATTCTCCAGCATGTTATAGACCGGCGTGGCAAGTTTGATCCAGTAAGGCGTTGTGAACGTGGTAATCACAGATGCAGCGATGATAACGGGATAGATGTACGAGGGCATCACGTGCTGTGCCACAGCCACCGACGCGATGATGAAGGCGAACTCACCGATTTGAGAAAGCGTGAAACCCGTTTTGACAGAATCCTCAAGGTTTGCGCCAGCTATCAGAGCGGACAATGAAGAGACTAACGCTTTTATTATCAACGTTATGAGGACCAATGACAATATCAACTTCCAATATTGGACAAGAACCTGTGGATCAATCATCATACCCACAGAAACGAAGAAGATAGCGGAGAAAAGGTTCTTTATACTCTCTGTAAGATGTTCAATACGCTGACTTTCAGCCGTTTCCGAAAGAATAGAACCGATAACGAACGCACCCAATGCGGAGGAGAAGCCGACACTGTTGGCCACAATCACCATACCGAAGCAGAGACCGATGGAGATGATGAGCAGGTTTTCATCGTTGATATACTTTTTAAACTTGCGTAACAATGTGGGTATCAAGTAAATACCAACCACAAACCAAAGTATGATGAAGAATACCAATTTCACGATGCTCATTAGAATCTCGCGTCCAGCGCCCGCATTTTTACTGGCTGCCACAGTGGAAATCAACACCATCATCACCACAGCCACAATGTCCTGGATGATAAGCACCACCATGGTCAAGTCGGCGAACGACTCTCCCTTGATTTTCAGATCGTCAAAAGCTTTGATAATGATGGCGGTGGAAGACATTGCCAACATACCACCGAGAAAGATGCTCTCCATCACGCCCCAGCCCATGACAAATCCGAGCAGCGCGCCCACGCCTATCATGCCGAGGATGCCGACCAATGCAGTAATAAAGGCCTTACTGCCCACCGAGAAAAGTTTCTTGAAACTGAATTCAAGTCCCAAACCAAACATCATAAAGATGATACCGATTTCAGACCAGACCTCCACATCAGCCGCATCCTTGACCGTAGGGAAGAGGTGCAGGTGCGGTCCCACAAGGAAACCCACCACAAGGTAGCCCAGCACAAGAGGCTGCTTCAGCAGTTTAAAAATCACTGTCACGACACCTGCCGATGTCAATATCAGCGCCAAATCCGCAACTAAACGTAAATTTTCAGACATAATTAATCAGGAATTAGAAATTCGGAATTATACTAAAAGGGGCATTAACTTTATTTCGTATGGCAAAAGCCTTACTTTTATCCTTAATTACATTACTGTTCATCTTCATACAACATAACATTAACATCTGTTCTTAATTCTTAATTCCGAATTCAGAATTCCGAATTCAAAATTGTTAACACGCCGAAGCATTTTCCGCGGTTTGTCATCTGGCAGATGCGCGTGTTGCCTATCACCTTCGGCGGATTCAGTTCCTCGTGGGAGTGGCCACCTACAATCACGTCAATTTCAGGCACTTGGCGGGCGATTTCGTAGTCGTTGTCCTGAATCGTGGTATCGACGCCCACATGAGAAAGGCAGACGATCAGGTTGCAATTCCGGGCTTTCAGTTCGGCTACCATCTTGCGAGCAGTTTCCACAGGATCAAGGTAGGTGACCTCGCGGGCGATTTGCGGTGCCGTGTAGCCGTCAAGGTTCACCCCGAGGCCGAAGATGCCAATCTTGTATCCGCCGCGTTCAATGATGACGTAGGGCTTGATGACCTTGGCCAGTTTCTTGTTGGCGAACTGGTAGTTGGCGCACACTACGGGGAATTCGGCGGTCTTGAGGCGGGCGGCAAGTGCCGCGCAACCGTTGTCGAACTCGTGGTTGCCGAGCGTGGCCGCGTCATAATGCATGGCGTTCATCAGACGCACCTCCATATAGCCCTTAAAGATGTTGAAATAGGGGGTTCCCTGGGAGAAATCACCGGCATCGAGCAACAACGTGCAGGGGTTCTCGGCGCGCACCTCGCGGATGGCCGCCTCGCGCCGCAGAAAACCGCCCACATTGACATCACTTTTGTACGAATAAGGGTCGATCTGGCTGTGTGTGTCGTTGGTGTGCATGATTACCAGCGGTTGGGATTGTAAGGAAACGTACACGAAAAGACTTAGCACGAAACATATCACATATTTCGCATCTAACGACCTCTTTCTAATAACTACCCCGCCCTTCGGGCACCCCTTCTTAAAAGAAGGGGAATTGTCCTTCGACCGAATCATATATTCTTAATTCTGAATTCTTAATTACTTATACAGGAACCGGCGGATCGACCGTTTCGGAGTCTTCTCGAACTCTTTATCCACGGTCTCGATGGCGGAAATCTGTTCGTATTTGGCGACCAGAGTGTTGATTTTCTGTAAGTTCTGGTTCATCTGTTCCTCAAGGGAAATCGCATTCCAGTCGAAAGCGGGATCGGGATAGACCAATGCCACCAATTTGCCCTTTCTGCCCACGACCAGTGCTTCGGAGACGCCTGGCAGATTGCTCAGCTTAGCCTCCAGTTCCTCGGGGTAGATGTTCTGTCCGCCGGCGGTGAGGATCATCGCCTTGCTGCGGCCCTTGATATAGATGTTGCCCTGTTTGTCCATGAGCCCGAGGTCGCCGGTGTGCAGCCAACCATCTCTGTCTATGGTGGCCTTCGTGGCTTCCTCGTTCTTGTAATAGCCCATCATCACATGCTCGCCGCGGAAGAGAATCTCGCCGACCTCTTGACGCGGATTGGGAGAGTTGATCATTATCTCGTTGCGCGTCACCACCTTGCCGCAGGATCCGAGCGGCTGCTTGGGCCAATGCTCATAGCTCACCAAAGGGCCTGCCTCGGTCATGCCGTAGCCGACCACCAACGGGAACTTGATGCGACGCAGCACGCGCTCAACGTCCTGGTTCAGCGCGGCGCCGCCAGTGATCAGCCATATCAGATTGCCGCCGAAAGCGTTCATCAACTGCTGGTAAATCTTCTTTTCCACAATTTTGCACAATCCCGGCGTGTTCCAGAGCATCTTCACGGCCGGCTTCTCCAAGGCAGGGAAAATCTTTCCTTTGAAAATCTTCTCGATAACCAACGGAACCGTCAGAATCATGTAGGGTTTCGTTTCGGAATAGCATTTCAGCAGTGTGGCCGGCGACGGGGTCTTACCAAGGAAATAGACGTGACAACCGCCCGCCACCTGATAGAGGAACTCGATGGTCATGCCGAACATGTGCGCCAGCGGCAACATGCAGACCTCCGTCCAGCCTGCATGGTTGGGAATCTCCTCCTGACTGTACTGCACATTGGCGGAGATGTTGCGGTAGCTTAGCATCGCACCGCGCGGCGCACCCGTCGTGCCCGACGTGTAATTGATGATCATCAGCTCGTCGAGATTGTCGGTCGGGAAATGGATGTCCGCGCGGTTGAGTCCGCGCGGATAACGCTGGCGATACAGCTCTTTGTATTGCTCGAAAGCCTTCTGCTGCTGCTCACCACGGGCATACAAGAGCTGGAAATCGTCGGTATCCAGAATCAGATCGATATTTTCAAGATGCTGAACATCAATGCGTTCCCACACATTCTGACTCACAAACATCGCCTTGGCGTCCGAGTGGTTGGTCAACCCTTCGATGTCGGCGGGAGCGAAAGCGTCCATGATGGATACGATGACCCCGCAGTTGGCGGCGATGGATAGTAGTGCGACCGCCCAGTTGGAACAGTTGCGGCTGCAAATCACCACTTTGTCGCCACGCCCCAGGCCAGCCTCCTTCATCAGAATCTGCAGTTTGGTCATCTGAGCGGCCATCTCGCCATACGTGTAGCTGGTGGTACCGTTATAGTCGGTCAGCGCGGGCGAATTCCAGTTCTCGGGAATCGTCCGGTTATAGTATGTGAAAAAATGCCTTGTGGGCTCAATTTTCTTGTTTTTTTTCTTGCTCATAATCGATTACGGTAGAAAAAGACAGGCTTAGATGTGCACGCACTCGCCGTAGGCTACTGCCACTGCTTCCATAACAGCCTCCGACATGGTGGGATGCGGGAAGACGGAAGCGATGATTTCGGGACCTGTCATGCCTTTCTTGCGGGCGGTGACGGCACCGGCAATCATTTCAGTGACGTTGTCGCCAATCAGGTGGCAACCCAACCATTCGTTGGTGTTCTTGTCGAAGATGACCTTCACCATGCCGTCGCGATTGCCGGAAGAGGCCGCCTTGCCGGATGCGGTGAACGGGAACTTGCCGATGAGCACTTCCCTACCCTGTTCCACGCAGGCGCGCTCGGTGAGGCCCACGGATGCGATTTCGGGGGTCGTGTAGGTGCAGCCCGGAATGTTGCCGTAATCAACCGGCTCGGGGTTGTGGCCTGCGATTTTCTCCACGCACACAAGGGCTTCGTGGGAGGCCACATGCGCCAATGCGGGACCGTGCACGATGTCGCCGATGGCATACACGCCCTCGACGTTCGTGCGGTAGTAGTCATCTACGGTAACTTTGCCGCGCTCGAATGCCACGCCGCACTCTTCGAGACCGAGGCCTTCTAAGTTGGTGGCCACGCCCACGGCGGAAAGCACGATGTCACAGGTGATTTCCGTAATCTTTTCCTTACTGTCCTTAATTGTCACAACGCATTGATCGTTAACCACTTCCACTTTTTCCACAGCAGCACCGGTCATCGTCTTGATGCCATGTTTGCGGAAACAGCGGGCAAGTTGCGCGGCAATGTCGTCGTCCTCCACGGGCACCAAACGTGGCATATATTCCACGATAGTGACTTGCGTGCCCATGGTGGCGTAGAAGTACGCCAGTTCGCTGCCGATGGCACCTGAGCCCATCACCACCATCGTCTTGGGAAGTTCGGGGAGCGTCAGCGCCTCGCGGTAGCCGATGATTCTCTTGCCGTCTTGCGGCACGTTGGGCAGACTGCGGGAACGCGCGCCCGTGGCGAGGATGATATGCTTGGCTTCGTAGGTGGTCTTCGTGCCGTCAGCGGAAGTCACTTCAACCTGATGATTACCAGCCAACTTACCGAATCCGGCAATCACATCCACGTTATTTTTCTTGAGAAGGAACTGCACGCCCTTGCTCATCTGTTCGGCCACTCCGCGACTGCGTTTCACCACGGCTTGGAAATCGGGGGCGACAGTGCCTTCAAGAGCGATGCCATAGTCAGCGGCGTGTGACATATATTTATATACTTGAGCACTCTTGAGCAGCGCTTTGGTGGGAATGCAGCCCCAGTTGAGGCAAATGCCGCCCAGTTCTGCTCGCTCCACCACAGCGGTTTTGAGGTTCAACTGACTGGCCCGAATCGCAGCCACATAGCCGCCAGGACCGCTTCCGATCACGATAACATCATAGTTGTTTTCCATATTTCTTTATTTAATATTGTCTGTTCGATATTTGTTGGATGTTGGCGTATGCGATACACCCCTACCCTTTAACTTTATCACCAAAATTCGGCGGCAAAGATACGATTTTTTCAGGCAAGAAGATTGTGTTGTTTAAGAGAATCTCGCGCCTGCTTCCCTGTGATTCCGAAAAAATCGTATCTTTGCGGCTTGTATTTTTACATATATTAAAATGGCAAATTTCGGATTTTCCATCAAGAAGACACGCTCCTTCAACCTGAGTCAGGCGGACTTGCGCAAGGCCGACCGGCTTTTGGAAGAAGTTCCCTCATATCGTCTCTGCATCGGGTGTGGCGGCTGCACGGCCACTTGTTCCGCACGGCAGTTCACCGACTTCGACATCCGCAAGGTGCACAACACCTTCCGACGCGGCCAATACGAAAAACTGGCCGACGAACTGCGCAAGTGCATGCTCTGCGGCAAGTGCACCCTCGTGTGCCCGCGCGGTGTCAACCTGCGCTCGCTCATCATCAATATGCGTCAACTGCTAACCCCTTCTCACGAAACCTTCTAAGCCATGGCAAATTTCCATCCATTCGTCGTTCCGTTCGTGATGGGCACAGTGGCCCTGTTCGCCATCTGCGGTTACAAATTCGTGCGCTGGATCAAGCAATTCGACCGCAAACAGCAGGCGCTCATCAAGAAAAACATGTTCTCCACACGGATCGTGCCTGCCCTTTGGGAGGTTTTTTGCGAATGTCTTCTACATTTACGCATCACCAAAAAGAACTGGCGATTAGGCTACATGCACCGTAGCATCGCTTTCGGCTGGTTCCTGCTTATATTGTTCGGCGCCATTGAAGGACGCCTCGGCATCAAAGGTACCTTCCACTTCTGGTGCGCCATTTTCTACCGCTTCTTCCACCACAACCCGCCCATCAACGGCACTGAAATCTTCTTCACAAACCTCATGGATCTGCTGCTGCTCTACGTGCTTTCAGGTCTCTTTTTGGCTTTCGTCAAGAAGATTCATTCCCGCATTCTTGGCATGAAACGGACGACCCGCCACACGGTGATGGATAAAACCGTAAAAGCAGCACTGTGGTTGATTTTCCCGTTACGTCTTCTGAGTGAGTCTGTTACAGCACGACTCTATGCCAACGGCGGCTTCCTCACCCAAACCCTCGGCGACCTCTTCAGTCGCCCGGTTGCCGAATTTCTCGAGCTTCCCCTCTGGTCACTATACTCCCTTGCGCTCTGCATCTTCTTCCTCATGCTGCCCTTCACCCGCTACATGCACATCTTCGCCGAAGTGTTTCTCATCTACTTCCGCAAACTGGGACTGAGAGACAGTGTGAAGATGACCGGATACACGAAATACGAACTGAGCGCCTGCTCCCGCTGCGGTATGTGTATCGACCGGTGTCCGCTTTATAACACCTTGGACATCAATGATGTGCAAAGCGTATATCTGCTGCGCAACCTCCGTAACTTGGAGCACCATCAAGACATTCTCGCCGCTGGCAAGAACTGCCTGATGTGTCATCAATGCGCGGAAGACTGTCCTGTAGATATCGACTTGATGAGTATCCGACGCATCTCGCGTGACAAGGGCGACACCGACATGGCTGACAACTACCGTTATCTCGACAACGTGAAGGGTTTCAACGCCATAGGGCGTGTGGCATACTTTGGCGGTTGCATGACCCAGCTCACCCCGACCATCTCCCAGTCAATGAAGACCATTTTCGATGCCGCCGGGGTCAAATACTGGCATCTCGACGGCGAACGCGCCATCTGCTGCGGTCGTCCGCTGATGCAACAGGGATTCAACAAACAGGCCGCTGACCTGCGCCGCAAGATCACGGAGCTTATCGGTTCCTGCAACGCCACTGCTCTCGTCACCTCCTGCCCGATTTGCTACCACACTTTCAAACACGAATACCATCTCTCTATCCCTATCTATCACCACACGGAATTCATCGACAAGCTCATCAAATCTGGAAAACTTTCTGTGAAACAGTCGGATAGCACCTTCACATTCCACGACCCCTGCGACCTTGGGCGCGGTTCCGGCATCTACAAACAGCCACGCGAAGTGCTGAAAGCTGTCGGTCAGCTGAAAAAAATCTCCGCCGAGAAGGAGAACAGTCTCTGCTGCGGCATGAACTTGGGCAACACCGTGCTGTCGCTCGAACAGCAGACGAAATTGCGCGACAAGTCCTTAGCTGTGCTCACCGAACCGAATCCCGACGTGGTGGTGACCGCCTGCCCGATGTGCAAGAAAGCCTTCCGTCACGGCACGGACGCCAATGTCAAAGACATCGCTGAAGTGGTGGCAGAACAGCTTTATAACTAATGTTTAGAACACTTTCATGAACTACAGGAAAGAACTCTCTCACCCCATATACCCGTACGTGCAACATGCAGCGGACGAACTTGGTTACGACGCATTCGTAGTCGGAGGTGTGGTGCGCGATCTCATCATGCGGCGCCACAACACCGACATCGACATCGTGACGGTAGGCAGTGGCATTGAGCTGGCTAAAGCAACTGCCGCACTCATATCCCCCGACCTGCACGTCAATGTTTACCGGAACTTCGGCACTGCGCAGTTCCACTTTGAAGACTGTGACATCGAATTCGTGGGTGCGCGTCGCGAGTCTTACAGCCGCGATTCCCGCAAACCTATTGTGGAGGACGGCACCTTGGAAGACGACCAGCTACGCCGCGACTTCACCATCAACGCGATGGCCATCTCCCTCAACGGCGAAACCCCCTTCACCCTGCTGGATCCCTTCAACGGACTTCAAGATATCGCCGACAAAATCATCCGCACCCCCTGCGACCCCGACCGCACCTTCTCCGACGACCCTTTGAGGATGATGCGGGCCGTGCGTTTCGCCGCCCAACTCAACTTTTCCATTTACCCCGAGACATTTGAGGCCATACAACGTAACGCTTACCGACTTGAAATCATCTCTGAAGAACGTATTATGGAGGAGTTCAACAAAATCCTGCACTGCATACGACCCTCAAGAGGTATTAAACTGTTGGAAGAAAGCGGATTGTTAGTGCAATTTCTACCAGAGTTAGTCGCCTTGAAAGGTGTGGAGAGCATCAATGGCAAAGGACACAAAGACAACTACTTACACACATTGGAAGTGGTGGACAACGTCGCTATGAGCAGCACGAACGTCTGGTTAGTATGGGCGGCGCTTCTCCACGACATTGCCAAACCCGCCACCAAACGTTTCGACCCCTTGCATGGATGGTCTTTCCACGGTCACGAAGTGGTAGGTGCAAAGATGGCCTCCAAAATCTTCCATAGGCTAAAACTTCCTGTGAACGAACGACTTAAATACGTTCAGAAGCTCATCAACCTGCACCTGAGACCCATTGCGTTAGTGGAAGACAACATCACCGATTCCGCCGTCCGACGGCTGCTCTTTGAGGCTGGCGATGACATCGACGACCTGATGATGCTTTGCGAAGCCGACATCACCTCCAAAAATTCCGACAAAATCAAGCGTTACCATCGGAATTTTGAAATTGTTCGCGACAAACTGGTGGAAATCGAGGAGAAAGACCGCCTGCGAAACTGGCAACCGCCTATCAACGGCCAAGACATTATGCTTGCCTTCAACCTCAATCCTTGCAAAGCCATCGGCGACATCAAGGACGTGGTCTGCAACGCTATTCTCGACGGCGAGATTGAAAACACCCGAGAGGCCGCTTACCAATGCATGATCGAGGCGGGCAAAAATTTAGGTTATACACCTGTTAATCAAGAAAGCTCCCCGTCAAACGAATGATAAAAACTACTGTAGAAACGCTATTTTTTCGTCTCTACACCGAACAAAAAAGAGAAATTATGTATAAAATAAAGCATATACCACTTGTTCTCCTCGCTGCCTTGACATTCTTTTCAGGATGCAACAGCAAAAAGCATGTCATGGAGAAACCCGACCATTTGATTAACCGTATCACGTTAGTCAATATATTGGCTGAGAGCTACATGATTGAGAGTTATTTACAGATGACCCCTTACGACTCCATCGCGAAAGACGAACTGGCACGACAATATTACAAAGACCTCTTCCAACGGTATAAGATTACCAACGAACAGTTTGAAAGCTCCATCGCCTATTATGTAAGTGAAGAGAAATCGGCAGAGAAACTGCTGAATGATGCCTCGACCATGATTGTAAGTAAGAAATCCGACATGTTTGCCACCGAAGAAGCTGGTACCGACCTTCCTAATTAAATAATATAAGGAATTATGTTATTCAAAAACGCCTTCGAACAACAACCGACATTGCGTTTCGTATATGAAAAAATGCAATTCTATTCCGCATTGGGACGCCATCACCTGCTGAACATGCCATTCAATGCTGATGCTGACACTTTGTCCACCGAATTTGATCACCTTTCTTCCATTATAGAACTGTGGAAAAACGAGTCATATCGAACTGTTTTTTCCCATTTATGTCAGCAGATTCATCAGCTGAACAACATCGCCCCCACCCTTCTATCATTGGAAAACGGGGCTGTGCTTGACGACATTCAGCTCTTTGAAATAAAGAAAACCGCCATTCTAACAAAGTCTATTGCATTAGACATCAATAAGTTAGAAATTTTATGGTTGAATTATGCTCCTTTGGACGCCGTGATTGCCATACTGGATCCTGAACACACGCAGATCCCCCACTTTTACGTTTATTCAGCTTACGATGAAGATTTAGCTTGTCTGCGGGAAAAGATGAAATCGGCGGGTGACAGTCAAGAAGCTGAGACGTATCGTTTTCAGGCTCAGCAGATTGAAGACCGTCTTAGGGCAGAACTCAGCGAGAAGCTGCAACCTTACCACAGGGCATTATCTCAAAACTTGGAAAACACCGCCTACTTAGACTTGCTGATTGCCAAAGCCAAACTCGCCATCGAATGGAACTCTTGCAGACCGCAAATAGGTGAAATTCATGACATTGTCAACATGACCAATCCGGAAATTGCGGCTGCTTTGGCCACTAAGGGACGTGAATTCCAGCCAGTGAGCATCCGTTTTGGACAGGAGACAGTATTGATTACCGGTGCGAATATGGCTGGCAAGTCCGTGCTGTTGCAATCCGTGGCCTTGGCGCAATATCTGTTCCAGTTCGGCTTTTTCCTGCCCGCCGAATCTGCCACCTTACCCATTGTGGATGAAATCATTACCAGTATCGGCGACCGTCAGTCGGCGGTAAGCGGACTCTCCTCCTTCGCCGTGGAAGTGCTCACTATCGACCGTATTATCAAGACCGCACGAGAGGGCAAGCGAGTGCTGGCATTAGTGGACGAATTAGCACGCACCACCAACCCCGACGAAGGCAAACGCATGGTCAACGGATTCATCCGCATCTGCCGTAAACTCTCGCTCACTGCCATTGTAACCACTCACTACAGCGGTCTGGACGTCAACTGCAAGCGACTGCGTGTCAAAGGGTTGCAAATCCCCGAAAATGTCAGCAGTCTCAGCATCGGACACATCTCCGACTATATGGACTACTCCCTCATCGAAACGCACAACGATGACGTTCCGAAAGAAGCGTTCACCATCGCGCGGTTGTTGCATGTCGATGACGAATTCCTCAACGAGTGCGATTCTGCATTATAATATCTGTATTTTGTGTACCTTTGCCGCCATTAAAAAAAATAGAGAATGTCATTCACAAACCCCTTGATGCTCATTGGTCTCGCGGCCATTTTGGTCCCGATCATCATACATCTTTTCAATTTCAGAAGATATAAGACCATTTATTTCTCCAACGTGCAAATGTTGGAGGATATACAAAAAAAGACCAAACGTGCCTCTCAGATACAGCAACTTATTGTATTGTTACTGAGGATATTAGGTATCAGTTGTCTCGTATTGGCCGCTGCGCAGCCGTTCCTACGCGGCAGCAACAAAAACGCCAGCAAGGGAAATGCTATATCCATTTTCGTAGATAACTCTTTCTCCATGGAGACTGAAAGCAAAAACGGGTCACGCCTCTATGACGCTGTGGATGCCGCTAAGAGTATTGTGCAGGCTTTCGACTTCTCCGACGATTTCGTGCTCACCACACAAGATTTGACCGGCGAGGAATCGCATATCCTCAACAAGGATCAAGTACTGGAAATGCTTGACCGCATCACCGTATCCCCTAACAGTCATTCTTTCAAAGAGATACACACCTTCGAAAACCACACGCTGCACTCTTCCAACAAAGAAAACGTCATCCATTACTATATCTCTGATTTCCAAAAGAACAACTTTGATCTGTCCGAATTACGCAACGATTCCTCCTCGCACATCGGACTCATTCCTGCACCCGCAGAGATGGTCAGCAATGTGGGGGTTGACAGTTGTTGGTTCCTGACACCTATTTTCAAGCTCGACAACACCGTGACCCTCATCGCCCGAATTCACAATTACGGTAGCGAGGAGGTGCAGAAAGTGCCTGTAAAGCTGCATGTTAACGAAAAACAGAAAGCCATTGCCGCCATTGACATTCCGGCAGGCGGTTATGCGGACTGCCACCTCACCTACCGCATCGACGAACCGGGCACTAACTGCGGAAAAGTCAGCATTGAAGACGCCCCTATCACTTTCGACAACGACCTCTACTTCACTTACGAAGTGTCGGACAACAGCGTGATATCGGTCATTTATGAAAAGGAGCCCAACCGATTCCTCTCCGCCCTATACGGAAAAGATTCGGTTTTCACTTATCAGTCAATGAGTTATCAACAAATCAACTACACTCAACTGCGTCAGAGTGATGTCATTGTACTGAACGAGGTGCCGGCGGTTTCTTCGGGTCTCTCAGATGAACTCACCAAATTCCTGAAAACAGGTGGCACACTGCTCGTTTTCCCGTCCAGCAAAGCTGACAAGAGCGTCAACGACCTATTGGCCTCCCTCAACGTGGGCCGTTTTGGCAATCTTGCCAAGAGCACGCTGAAATGCAAGGTGTTAAACAGCGAAAGTATCTATTTCAAAGGAGCTTTGGAAAGCACGGATGCACGGGTTGACATGCCGCAAACCCTACAGCATTTTGCCATTTCGGGCGGTGCAAACGGCAATGAAATCATCATGGCTCTGGAGGACAACTCACCTCTGTTGGTTTCTTATCCTGCTGAATCAGGGAAGGTTATCCTTTCTGCTGTGGCACTCAACGATGACTTTGGCAACGCCCACAGACATGCACTCTTCTTTGTGCCGCTCCACAATATCGGCATCATGAACGCAGCGCAACAGAAACTCTACAATCTCATCGGCATCGACCAAATGCAACGTGTTTTCATCCCGAGTGACGGCTCTGAAGAGGCTCTGGCTTTGCGGGCTCGAAAAGGCGGCGAAGAGTTCATCCCCGAACAGCGCAGATTGGGGAACGAAACGGCATTGTACTTTCATAATCAAGCACATACAAGCGATTGGTACGACATCGTGCGCGGTGGTCAAGTTCTCGGAACACTGGCTTTCAACCAAAACAGACGCGAGTCGGACTTGAGCTGCTACACAGAGAGCGAATTGAAACAAATAGCTGACGAGCTTGGCGACAATATATCCGTCATAAGTGCGGACACGAAAAACATCGCCAAGAGCGTGAGCGACAGTCTGAACGGCAAACCGCTGTGGCCATGGTTCTTGGTGTTGTCGCTACTCTGTTTCCTTGCCGAAATCGCTGTGCTGCGTTTCTGGGGAAAACCGGCGTTGAACGAATAGTCGGCGATTCGTCAGGACTTTGACCTTGACTTAAACTAACCTACAACACTTACTGATTCCTGTTCATTTTAAGCTCACAAAGCCGAAATAAAAGGCCAGGATACGACTTCCGCAAACATTCTGTATCACTCAATTCCGCATTCGGGAAGAGCAGAAACGCCATCGCCAAACGGTGGTCGTGGCGGGTGTTGAAAATGGGGTTCACTCCTTTGGAGACGCCTGTCCCCTTTACATGTAATTCATTCTCAGACAGTTCTATTTTTGCGTATGGCGACAACTGTTCCGCTAACGCGTGCAGGCGGTCGGATTCTTTGTATTGGAGATTTCGCACGTTCTGAAAGGTGATGTCAGCAGGTAGTAACGCGGCGAGGGCAGTCATGACCGGCACCGTGTCGAGGTTGTCGCGAACATCGAGGGTCATGCGAGGCATTTCATCCAACGGTTTCGCGGAAATTTCAACACACGGGATTGCAGAGACGCTGCGCGCAGCGTCTCTACAGGAAACGGACACCCCCAACGACCTGAACCATTGAACGATAACCGAATCCCCTTGTATGGATTCCAACGACAATGGCGACAACACGTATTCATGTTCCGGATGCAGGCGGGCGTATGCGAACCAGAAGAGGGCTGCGCTCCAATCTCCAGAGGCACCGACGGGCGTGTCCGGCACCATCACGCCAGGAATCGTCAGGGACCAGTCACGGGTGCAGGCAAGCGTCATCTGCAAATACGACAAAGAAGGGATATCGGTAGTGGTGAGATGTAAGGTTTTGAGTCCCAGCAACGGGGCCGCAAGCACAAGGGCGGAAGCCATCTGGGAGGATTGGGAGGCGTCGATGGTTAATGACACACCTTCGGTTTCCCCACGGTGTAGAGACGCAAAATCTTGCGTCTCTATAGGTCGGAATGATTTTCCGTGTATCAACCAACCATCTACCACCCGTTCAATCTCGGCACCGATACTGCGCAACACGTCCACCAAAGGCAGGATGGGACGTTGCAACAACCGTTCCGTACCCGTAAGCAGCCATGCGCCCGGTGTGGCGGTGAGAACCGGCATCAGAAACCGGTAGGCAGCGCCGCAGTCCTCGACATCAACCATAACAGGATGAACAGACGTTTTCCTCGACTGCAGAGACTCGCCATGGCAGGTTTCCACAAAATCGGAGATGGTCTCCAAAGCGCGGTGTGTAATGCAAATATCGCGGCAATCGTTGGTTGAAATAGGCAAAACCACCCTCTTCCGCACCCAAGACCACATCAGCTCTCTAATGCGAAGACTCTTATTATCAGGAAGTTGAATATCAATCCGCACCTCAATTTTTTAAGAGCAAAAGTAAAATTTTTTGAGTATTTTTGCGTTTTCTTTTGACTTTGACTTTGATTCATCAACAACTAACCCTAAGCCTGTAAACCTGTAAGCTTGTAAACCATAAACCTTAAACCATAAACCTTAAACCATAAACCTTAAACCATAAACCTTAAACCATAAACCTCAAACCTCAATGAACAACGGACAAATTGGAATCGGCGGATTCAACATCTTACCAAAGGGCGTCAAGAACCTTCTCATTATAAATACATTGCTATTTTTCGCCACGTTTGTGTTTGCGCGGGCGAATATATGCAATCTTAACCAGTGGTTAGGGTTGCACTACTTTAAGGCACCTGACTTCCATGTGTGGCAATTCATCACCTACATGTTCATGCATGCCAACTTCGGGCATCTATTCTTCAACATGTTCGCTCTATGGATGTTCGGGGCGATGGTCGAGAACACTTGGGGAACGCGCAAGTTCCTGATTTACTATTTGATAACGGGCATTGGCGCAGCTCTTACCCACTATCTGATCACTGCTATCACAATCGAACCTACTTTGGCAGCATTCAACCATTTTTTAGAAGCCCCCTCGCTTGACACTTACCGTTATCTCGTTGAAAACAACCATATCACACAATTGCAGAGTGCCTTGCAAAACAATTATCGAATCCTACAACAAAGTCCTGAATCTCTCAACGACTTAGTAGCCGCAACCATCTCTCTACAAAACCATTACCTGAACAGTTTCAACATCATCGGAGCTTCAGGGGCAGTCTTCGGCATTTTGTTAGCCTTCGGCATGATGTTCCCTAACTCCCTCATTTACATCTACTTTCTTATCCCTATCAAAGCAAAATGGTTCGTGGTGTTCTATGGTCTTCTCGAGTTATTGTTTGGCGTGGCAGGGACATCGGATGGTGTGGCGCATTTCGCCCACTTGGGCGGCATGATTTTCGGCATTCTGCTGATTTTGCTTTGGCGTCGCCAAGACCATCAGCCCAGTCAGCAGACATATTACCATTTCACCGACAACCGCGACACCCGCTCAAAATGGAAGTGGCCTTTCCAATCACGGGACAAAGCATCTTCTGGTAAATCAAAGTATTACGTCTCCAACGAAAGCGGTCGTCCACTCAGTGATGAGGATTACAACGCTCGCAAGCAGGCCGAAAAGAGACGTGTGGATGAGATTTTAGACAAGATTTCCGCTCACGGATACGATGCTTTAAGTCCTGAAGAAAAAGAGTTTCTGTTTCACAATTCCCAGAAATAAACACGAATGGCAAAGAAAAAAGGCAATAGACTCAAGACTTTGGGCAAATTCTTGCTCATTGTCGTCACTATTATATCCTCGATCGCCTTACTATTCTCTTTTGCCGCAAAGTTGCTGCCACCATCTTTCTCCAACACCGTTGCCTATTGCGGGCTATTCTTCTCTTATCTTCTCATCCTCAACTTCATCCTCACCCTTATATGGCTCTTTATAGCACCCGCTTGGGCGCTCCTCCCTGTTTTTGTCATCTTACTCAACGTCAACAACATAGACCGACATTTCCAGTTTCGCGGCATCGAAAAGCCCCCTGTGTGTGCCAACTGTCTAAAGGTGATGACATACAATGCCAAAGCCTTCAACATCTACAGTAGCGACCAAAGATCCATGAACCGTCAGGTAATCAACTTTTTACATAACGAAAAACCAGACATCCTCTGTATACAGGAATACAGCTACGACAAATCGGGGAAAACGGGCTTCAGCTCCACAGAAGAAATCATTAACGCACTGAATATCAAGAATAACGAAAGAACGCACAAGATCCTGTTGCCCTACAAGAACAAATTAGGATATGAATTCGGGATGGCCATTTTCAGCAAATACAAGATTGTTGACGGCGGCTTTGTGGAGACCTCCGATTCCTCCAGCAACAAATCGATGTATGTGGATATCCGATTCAACGGTGATACGCTTCGGGTTTATAACATCCATCTGGCTTCCATGCACTTGGACAGCACCGATTACGAGACTGGCAAGGCCATTTGGGCGGGTTCCTACGACTCCACTTTCAACAACAAAGCGCAGAAATTGTCGCAAAAAATCTCGATGGCATACGTACTGCGACAGCATCAGGCGAAAGACATTAACGCACACATCAGCGAATGCCCATACCCTGTCATTCTTTGTGGCGACTTCAACGACTCGCCGGCATCTTTCAGCTACAACAAAATCATGCGCGGGCTAAAGGACTCCTTCCGAAGCAGCGGTAAAGGCACGGGAACCACCTACGTAGGGGGCAATTTTCCCGCCTACCGCATCGACTATATCGCCCACGACAAGCAGTTTAACGATTTCCAATACACAGTCTGTAAGGAACTTACAGTCTCCGACCATTATCCAGTATATACGTACATTTCGATTGTAAAGAAGAATTAGGAGGTTAGAGGGTTAACGAAATACCGTCCGTAGGGACGAATAATCATTCGCCCCTACGGACGGTATTTTCATACAGATGCTCATAAAGCGAAGCCTGTTCCCTCGCATCGAATTGGCTGAGCGGGTGCAGACGCATGATTTGCTGCTCGATAGTGCCGAAAAGGTCACTGACATTGAGGATGGTTCTCGCCAGATCGTCGGCACTCTTTGTATTCACAGCGTAACCAGCCTGCCCCTCTTTGAAGATGCCGTCGCAAACACCCTTCTGCGCATATAACACGGGCAGACCCTGCGATAAAGCCTCCGCAAAACGCTGTGTAGAAGGTGTTTTCTCATCCAACTGCAGCATAATGTCGTGATTGCGGTAAACTTCGAGTAATTCTTCATTAGCCAAATCTCCCACATTAGTCAGGGTGACATCGTAGTTCCTGCGCTGCAGCTTCTTCATGGCATGGTGCACCGCATCCAAATGATGATGGGAATCCGAAGGCCCAACGTACAGCAACTTGATGTGTACCAATGCTGTAGGAGGGTGTATATGGAGATTGTTCAGCCAGAACGAATCCAAAGCCTCCAACAACATCATGGAATGGAAGAAGACGGTGTCGGCGGTTTTGGAGGGCAGATGCCGCGCCAAAAACTCCTGCTGTGACTGGCTGGTGAAAATCACCCGCGCCGCTTCCAAAAGCACATTTTCGGCACTTTTCTTATTGAACACGAACAACTTACGATACGATTCCAAATCATCCTGCATCACATCCACCAAATAGGGCGTATGGTTAGCCGAAGCATAATTCCACACCGACTGTCCGCACTCGAACCAACGGTGGGCGTGCACCAAATCCACCGGACATTTTACCGAACCCAACTCCTCTGACATAACGAATTGGTGTTCAAACTCCTCCGGCATATATCTCGCCACACGTTCCACACGTGTCCGGTCGTTCTCATTTGATATAACGTGTAATATTTTCATCGTTCGTTCATCGTTCGTTCATGATTCATTCCATTCATCCGTCCCAGGGCTCACTGCGTTCGCCCTGGGCTGGCACGTGTCGGGCCTGCAGCCCTCTTGGAATTGGGTTGCCCGGTATCATTTCACATATCACCATTCAATAACCCATAACCATTAACCATTAACCATTCAACAACGGCAAATACACCCCCTCATAATACGGCTTCATCTCCCGCGTCGTGGCGTGGTTGTGCCAGAGGAACACGAAATCGCCTTCGACGTCGAAGCAGCGTTTTTTCAGCTTCATCACCAACTTCTTGGCTTTCCCTACAGGGAGTTTCATATAGTCGAACAGGGTGCCGTCCATGACGATGAGCGGGTGTTCGATGATGTCCGTGACTTTGTCGTTCCGCACGTCGTAGAGCGGGTACGGGTGGCAGGTGCCGCAGCGGAAACCGCAACGTTCAGCGAAACCGAGGGTGTAGTCGTCGGTGATGCCCACCTGCCGCCACAAATCCAACGAGTTGGGATCATCTGCGAAAAAGGTACGGAGGTAGTGCTGGCGGGAGACACTTATCGTCTTATCACACAATTCACTGAGATTTTGTTTCTCATTGTGGAGATATTGGAGATGTTCTGCAGAAGGATAGCTTCCGTGAAGGCCGATTTGATGATAACCGGGGGCCATGATAACCCGGATAACTTCATGAAGGATGGGATCTTGCACATCATACGTGGCATCCGGATGACCCTTTTCCGTCGCCTTGAAAAAGAAAATCGAAGAGAGGTTGCGTTTCTCTTCCTGAATCAAAAACTCATTGATGGCTTCCACGTAAGGATCCAAAGAGGGACGTATTTTCCAGTTTCTATACGACTTAATGGATTCCCAAACCATCGAAAGACTTCTGTTAATCAACAAGTCCCGTCCGAAAATGGATTTCATTGCCTGGAAACGTCCGGTGAAACGGTACAGGATGTCGATGTCGTGCGTGGGCACGATGCGCGGTGTGCGCGGAACGGCCTCGAATATGTATGGCAAATAGAGACACAGCCACTCTCGGAGCAGCATCGCGTACTCATCCACTAACGGAATCTCCACCATGTCGTATTTCTCGGCCAGACTGCGATTATACGGGAACCGTCCGTGTTCATCGTGTCGTTCGGAATGGAACTCTTCATAACGCGAAAGCAATACGAACGACGGCGTGAGAATATCGTATGGGATCTGGATGGAACTATCTGTTTCCGAACAAATCACGCCATCATCAACGCCATCATCATCAAAAATCATGGGGATTTTTTGCGTTTGCTTGGCATTTTCCACCATTTCAAACGGCCACCATTGGCCTTTAATGAAAAAGTCAAATTCTTTCTGTTTCATCGCATACATGACGAGCCTGACCTCTTTCACAAAAACCGTAATAGTACCATCTCCTTTCTCCACACGGAAAGGCTCGCTTTCCAGCTGCGGGAAGGCGACCTTCAGCAGATGCCGGAAGGTGTATTCTAAAGCGTTGAGGGAAAGCGGAGATTCGGCCATAGCTGCGGGTTACGATTCGATAATGCCGCCACCCACCAAGTCGTCGCCCTCATAGAAGACGGCGCTCTGTCCGGGCGTGATGGCGAAAACGGGTTCTTCAAACAAGACTTCCACAGAAGTATCATTCAGATGGCGGAGCGTGGCCGGCGTGCCCGCACTGCGGTAACGCGAACGGCAGGTCACCCTCATTCCGTCCTCAAAATCAGCGTATTTTGTCATATTAAGGTCTGAAACAACACAGCAGGTGTGCTGCAAATCATCCCGCTTGCCTAAAACCACGCGGTTCGTATCGGACTGCAGGGCTACCACATACGCCGGCTCACCCAACGCGATGCCCAAGCCCTTGCGCTGTCCCACCGTGTAGTTGTACAGTCCTTGATGCTTGCCCACCACCTTCCCATCGGTGGTCACGAACTCGCCGACAGGCATACGCTCCTGCAAATCCGGAACTTCGTCTTGCAGGAAATGACGATAGTCGTCGTCCGTCACGAAGCAGATCTCCTCGCTCTCTTTCTTCTGCGAGAGCTTCACGAAACCGTGGTCCGCCGCGATCTGCCGTACCTCCTGTTTGGTCAAGCCGCCCAACGGGAACAACGTCCGTTGCAGCATTTCGGAGGTCAACTTCCACAGGAAATAGGTCTGGTCTTTCTGGATGTCAACACCTTTTTGGAGGAAATAGCGGTCGCCGGATTGCGCGATGCGGGCGTAGTGGCCGGTGGCGATGTAGTCGCAACCCAACTCGTCGGCCATTTCCAACACCCTACCCCACTTGATAATGGGATTGCAGAGCACGCAGGGATTTGGGGTCCGGCATTGCAGATATTGGTCAATAAAATCCTGGATGACCGTTCTCCGGAAAAGGTCGCGGACATCGAGGATATGGTGTTCAAAGCCGAGTTTCTCGGCCAAGTGTTTCGCCTCGAAGATGGCATCCACGGAGCAGCAGCCCTTCTCGCGGGCGAGACAACTTTCGGTAATGGAATCGAAGGTCCGGAAGGTCACGCCAACCAGTTCGTAACCCTGCTCCATCAGCAGCATCGCGGCCACACTGCTGTCGATGCCGCCGCTCATTGCTATCAGCACACGCTTTGCCATTTCCTCACGATGAGGCTATTGCACCGTCACTTTGCGTACAGAATTGCCAGTAGAAGTACTGACCTGCAACAGGTACAGTCCCTTGGCCACGCCTTGAATGTCGAAACGGAACTGATTAGCCCCTTCGTCACCCTCGAATGCACATTGACGCAACACCTTGCCTGTCATATCCAACAACTGTACTGTCAAATGCTCGGCTTGTGACAAAGCGAGGTCTATCGTAAAGGCATCGACTGCCGGATTGGGATAGATTGTCATGTCTTCGATGCCGTTGTAATCCTCCAATGCAGCCAGCGCCATAAATTCCATGTTAAAGCCTTCACCTTGATCCCAGTTGTCGCTCACAAAGTTCACACGCATTTTTTTGAACGGAACCGTGTAATAAGGTTGGTCCGGCATATTGTAGATATCGAAACGATGAACCAAGGTCGGAGGGTTGGTCGTTGAGTTGTAGATATCCACGAAATCGCCATATCCGAGATCAAATTTTGGGAAAGTGAACGCATATCCTGTAATAAAATTGTGGGAGATATTCCAAGTGCAGTTGGTGGTGGGCATATACTTTGCCCCCTCGTCAGAACCGTCAGAAAGGGTGGCACTCCACACATTGGGCAAATTCATCACTTGGTCGCAAGTACGTGCCGGCAAGGTAGCGTTGTAAGCTATCAAAAATCCGTAATGGTCTGTGTTGTTGGTCGTACCGACAAATTTAATGAGCACACTGTCGGCATTGACCGTATAGTTCTGCGTCGGCACATCCGAACCGGTGAGCGACACTAACACACCGCTGGCCTCCGTGGGTCCGTTATAGATGGTCACATAGTCGCCCTCGTTCAGGTCAAGGCGGTCAAAGGAGAACTGGTAAGAGGTTGCGTAAGGCGTGGCCACCATCCATGAACAGTCGGGATTCTGCTGATAGGGTTTGGCTGTCGGGGAACCGTCTGCCACATAACCGAAGCTGGCGGTATTGCGCTGATGTCCTTGACAATAGTTTGACGGGACAGCCTGAGACGGGAAAATATTGATGAGTGACTCGCCTTGGTAATCGTAATGGGTAGGTCCTGCAACAAAGTTGTCGATGGCATAATATCCGTTGGAAGCGCCACCCCAACCGTAATTCAGGGAGAAGCGGTCGTCTTCATCATATCCGTCTAACACGTATGCGTGACAGCCGTTATAGGTCTGTGTACACCCCGCATAATATACCGGTCTGTGATTATCAATCTCATTCTTGAGCATTGCCACGTATTCGTTCACCAAGGTATCCAAGAAATTGCCTCTATAATGGTGGGTTATTCTCTCATCATACTTGAAAATGGAACAGAGTTTCTGCATGGCCATCTCGGTATGGGCGCCAGAACCGTCGGGTGTGTAGTTCATCTGGATGGCAACACCCATGTGATAACACAACTTGGCAATCTCATTGGCATAATCCTGAGGTTGGTCGAACATGGCATCATAATGGTAATTATGCTGGCTGAAATAGACTGTCTGGCGAGGATAACCTTGCGGGATATAGGTAACAGCCCCCGACCCTTGCAGGGGATAGCGGTGATAGTTCATGATTTGGGCGCAGGCGAGCGCGACACAACCGTTCGGCACTCTATAGTCGTAATAGGAACCGGAAGCAGGATCCCACGGACAATAGGTATTGTAGTATTTGTTCTGGTTCCAGCGAGTGGTGAGCAGCGGACCGGCAGAGGTTCCACGGGTCGTTTTCGGCTGGAACTCATCAGACAGATAGCGTTCCCAAGCGGCGGCGGCCTTCGGAAGTGCCTGCCATTGATTCTTTTCGGCGGCGGCTATCTCCTGTTTGTAGAGATGGAAAAGGTCACGCACCGGCGGAATCATCTCGAAAGGATTCTCTAATGAATAGGCCAATACCGGCGGCGTGGTCATTGATGCCGACACAATCACAAAACCCGCATCGGGCAGTTGGAAACGGTAAAGTGCGGCATCGCCATTCTCTTGGGCGTAAACCTCCACAAATTTGAAATTCTCAGCAGCGGTCAATTGATTCTTTTCCATCAAAAAGCGCTGGCAAACCGTTGTAGCCTGACTTTCCGACACTCTTTGCGCGAAAACTGCTCCCGCAAACAACAAAACAAATAGAGTAAAAACGGTGATTTTTTTCATATTTTTTTATATTTTTATATCCAAAAAACGAGACCGCAAATATACAATAAATTCGCAAGGAAGCAGAATCCTGTGAAAAAAAATCTGGCAAAAAGAAAATTGTGATTTATTATCAAAAATTATGCGGTACGATTCCCCAATTTTTGGAACCCGCGAACCATGATATTCAAATCGTTACGACAACGGTAATTCCTAACATACAACTCTTCAGTACGGGCGACCATCTCTGGAGAGAAGGTGTTGTTCGGATATGCGTCCGCTGGGGATAAAACTCCTGGAAGAAGCTGACAGACAGTTCCTTGTGGAGAATCGTGAACGCCAACCCAACTTTTTCTACCTAACATCACATCGAAAATATTTCTGACAAAGGAACCCTTTTTATCCACCATCCATATATCTATCGGCAAGAGCAGAAGCAGTCCTGCCGCAGTTAAAACGTCAAAAAGCCGCTTGATTCGACGGTTGCGTCGTTGATAAACGGGCTGCACGGGGATGGTGTAGAGATCTTCGGCCGTGAAAATGGAGTTACTGCCTATGAGCAGGGAGCTGTCTTCCGGTGCGATTTTATACTCCAATTGCTTGTCTTGCAATCGGTTCATCCAGTCAATAATCTGGTCGGCAGAAATATCTCGTGCACAGAAAATCACCTCGTTAATTTGATAAATAGTAACCAGCTCCGACAAATCCGTCACATTGCCAATAACGATATGATTTTGGGAATCAACAGGTTGCGTCATTACCAATCCGATAAATTCGCGCGGAGTATTGATAGACTGCACCATATTCAGCACTCTTTCGGTCTCCTCGGCACCACCCACGATAGCGATGCGCAGACTGAGCCGGCGGGCATCCACATCGATCAGATGTGCTTTGGAGAGCAGGACGCGGAGAACATTCACGGCCAGCAGTGCCCAGACGGTACCCATGACGACCACGGCGCGGGAGAAGCGCATGGTTTCGGGCAGCAAAGCATAGATAAGTAGCACCACCACCCCACCCAAGACGATTCCACGGTTCAGCAATGAACGGTTCACTGGTTTGCGGTAACCGCCACGCAGCAGAACCGCCAACTGCCATAGTAGCGTGTATCCCGGCAAAACTGCATAAAAGTAATAATCCGGAAAAGAGGAGTTTCGCTGATATAAAACATTGTGGTCCCAATATTTAGAGAGTGCATATAATCCAGCAAAGATGAGCACGAAATCGAGAATTGGCAGCAACAGGCGACTGAGAATCCGCTTCAGGGCAGCCAACGAGGCACGAAACCAAATGGCCAGATGAATGGCCATGTTGAAAATCTTGGCGTTGTTGGCCGAGAAGTGTTTCCGCGCAAAAATCTGCATCGCGTTATAGAACACATACACATAGTTCAAGCTACCCTTTTTGGTGCTCTCGCCTTTGTAGTGGATGATGCGTGTCTGTGGGAAATAGTAGTTCTTATATCCGCCCTTTAAAATCCTGTAAGAGAGATCGATATCCTCGCCATACATGAAATAATCCTCGTCCAAAAGTCCCACCTCGTCAAGCACTGACTTGCGCAGCATCATGAATGCGCCGGCTAACACCTCCACCTCATGGGTCTCGTCCTCTCCGATGTAAGTGGCATGGTAGGCACCGAACTTCTGCGACTTAGGAAAAAGCTTTGAAAGACCGAAGAGCTTGTAGAATGAGGATTTCGGATAGGGAATTCCTCGCTTCGATTCGGGCAAGAACCGTCCTTGTCCATCAACCATCTTCACGCCGAGACCGCCGCAATCGGGGGTTGCGTCCATGAAACGGACGCACTTCTCGAAAGTGTCCTCTTCCACCACCGTATCAGGATTGAGCAGCAACACATATTCGCCGGAGGAGATGCGGATAGCTTGGTTATTGGCTTTCGCGAATCCGACATTATCTTGGTTCTCAATGAGTTTCACATTGGGAAACTTATCCTTCACCATCGCCACGGAGTTGTCCACCGAATGGTTGTCCACCACGTAGATTTCCCCGTCAATACCGCGCATCGCCTTCTGGGCAGACATTAACGCCTGCTCCAAGAATGCCGAAACATTGTAGTTCACTATGATGACGCTTAACTTCAAATGGCTTGTTAGTTTTTCGTTTAACCCCACACCGCGTTCCTTCATCGCTTGTGTGGGGTTAGTTGCTCTTCGTGCGTTTTGCCTCTTGGAGGCTGCTCAAAGAATATATCTTATATTATAATTGGGGTTGCAACAACCTCATTCTTAATTCTTAATTCTTAATTCTTAACTCTTAATTCTTAACTCTTAATTCTTAACTCTTAATTCTTAACTCTTAATTAAAAATAGGCCAGTACTGTCTTTTTCGATACGACTTTGTCGCCTTTTCGGACAGCGACGGAGGCGGATTTGGGCAGGAAGACATCGACACGGGATCCGAACTTGATCATGCCGACCTCTTCGCCCTGCTGCACATGGTCGCCGACTTCGGGGTAGCTGATGATGCGGCGTGCCACAAAACCGGCAATCTGTCGGAAGAGGATTTCCGTCTCCTCACCACGCACCACGATGGTATTATGCTCGTTATCGACAGAAGACTTCGGCAGTTTCGCGAGGGCGTACTTGCCTGGATGGTAAGCCGTGTAGGAAATCTCTCCTGAAATGGGGTAACTGTTCACATGCACATTATTGATGGACATGAAAATGGAGATTTTCTGCCGTTCATCCTTGAAATATTCATGTTCGAAGGCATTCCCGACATAGACGATCGTGCCATCGGCAGGTGCCAGCACCCCGTCGTCCACCACATTGACCACGCGGGTGGGCACGCGGAAAAAACGCACAATGAGGACACCCAGCACCAACATGATCGTGAAAAATATCACGTTCACCCACCAGAGATTAGCCAACAGAAGCACGTAAAACAGGGAGGTCAGCGCTATGGTGATGAGGCTGACCATGATGATCAGCTTACCCGCTTGATGGAATTTCATGCCCAGCACAACCTTCTACTCTTTATATAATATGTATGTATGAGTCGGGACATTGTTCTCGTCGGAGATAGTCACAAACTGGCGCGGATAGTGTTTGTTGTTCATATAATGCAAACCATCATAGCTGTAAGTGATGTTCTCAACCTTGGAGGGCTGGCCGTTGATTACGGTTTCGATATGTTCAGCAGTCTTACAATTCAGATAATAGCCATCCTCGCTGGCGTATGCGAAAGGCAAGCCATAGAAAGGATTGTAAGAGCTCAAATCATACGTATAAGTGTGGGTAACCACCGTCTGAGCGATGGGAAACTCCTCCACATATTGCGAGACATTCTCGTATTTCTTGTGCTTGCCCGGGTCGTAAGTAAAGCGTTTGACAGAAAACATTTTCATGTCTTTCGCTTGACTATTGGCGAAAACCTTCGCAACCTCTTCGTAATCGCCAATGACTCTATCATACAGAGGGTGTTGTTTGAGACTTCTGTTGGTGATATCGTCAAAATATGGCTCATAGAAATCACGATCGTACATCACTTCAATGTTGTCGATGCGTCCGTAAGCCTTGTCCTTCTTATTGTCAATGCGGTGGAAGGTGTAATCCAACACCACGTTACCATCCACTTGATAGGTCATTTTGTCCACCAATTGATTGGTCCACTGGAAATCGATGGTCTCGGTGTAGTTCACACCCACATGCACGATCTTGCTGACCGTTTTATCCTTGTTGTAGGTGAATTTGAATGAATAGATGCTGTCCACGACAATTTCTTCGAGATTGCCTTTCTGGTCATACAAATAGATTTCATTCGGGGAACCGACCTCGCTGCGATACCAAATCTTGCTGATACGGCACTTCGGGTTATAAATTTCCTCATCCGGTTTGCAGGAGTGAAAACTCACTGTCACCACGAGCATTGCTACTAACAATAATAGATATTTTTTCATTGTATATAATTTTTCTTAATTTCTAAAATACGGCGGCAAAGATAATAATTCCTTTAATATGTCGGGAATTTTTTTTGCTTAGGAGCTTATAAGCTTAGGAGCTTACAGGCTTAGGGGGTTAATAGCTGAAGGCTTCGAATCCTTCCGAACGCAATTTCGTGACGATGTTGTCGAGATAGGGTTTGTCAAACTTATGCAGATCGAGGGCGGGCGTTTCGCGGTCGAGGGAGTAGATGACGATCCGTTTGGGGCGGATGCGGCGGATGCGCTCTAACCACAGCGACCACTCGGGGTCAACGGAGTTGTCGAACGCCCTGCCCTCGCGTTCGCCGCTGAAGAAGAGTGTCTGGATGATGAGGTTGCCGTTGAATTCGCAGAGCTGGTCTGTGACCTGCTCGATATCCACGGGCACAACGGGCGCGTTCACGGTGTCGAGCATTGCTTGCGAGCCCGCGTCGAGCTTCAGCATCGGGTTCTCAATGCGTTTCAGCGCAGCGATGATCTCCGGACGGTAGAGCTGTGTAGCATTCGAGAGGCAGGTGATGACCGCCTGCGGATAGTACTTGTCGCGCAACCCCAACAGCCGGTCGATGACCTGGTCGAACCAAGGATAAAGCGTGGGTTCGCCGTTGCCGGAGAAAGTGATGCTATCGACGGGCGTACCCGTGCCGGCACACTCCGCCAACTTGTGCTCTACGGCCTCCATCACCGTCTCCAACGGATAGGGTTCCCGAGCGTTGATGTTCTTTTCCAGCGTCCAGCCGCACTCGCAATAGAGACAGTTGAACGTACATATCTTTTCATCTACAGGCATGAGGTTGATGCCCAAGGAGTGGCCCAGTCGTCTGCTGTGTATCGGGCCGAATGCGATGGATTCCCACAAGAATGTTGACATGTTTAACGGTTTAAGGTTAAGGGTTTAAGGTTAAGGGTTTAAGGTTAAGGGTTTAAGGTTTAGGGAATATGTAGGGGCGAATGATGATTCGCCTCTACGACCGTCATTGTTTGTCGTATTTCACGACCTCGTCGGAGAAGAATTCGAGTTGGACGCCGGCCTGGCGGAACATCTCCTCGGATTCTTGTCCGGCGTGGTATTTGTTGGCACACACGACGCGGACGATGCCGCAGTTGATGATGAGCATGGCACAGGTACGGCAGGGGGTCATGCGGCAGTAGAGCGTGGCGCCGTTAAGGGAGATGCCCAACTTGGCGGCCTGACAGATGGCGTTCTGCTCGGCATGGACGGTGCGCACGCAGTGCTGCGTGACCGTACCGTCCTCGTGGAGAGTCTGTTTGAGTTGGTGCCCAACCTCATCGCAGTGCGGGAGCCCCTTGGGCGCGCCCACATAGCCCGTGACGAGAATCTGGCGGTCACGCACGACCACACATCCGCTGCGACCGCGGTCGCAGGTGGCGCGTTTGCTCACCGTGTCCGCAATCTCCATGAAGTATTCGTCCCACGAAGGACGGGTATGTTTCTTTTCTTCCATACAATGTTTATATAAGTTTATATAATACGGGTGCAAAAGTACACAATATTTTGATAATACGCTTGAACGAGGTCGTTTTTTTTGTACCTGAAATCGATACATTTCGCGGATATTTATTTTAAAATCTTCCAAAACGAGCCCGATTTGAAATCAAGAAATCAACAACCAACTGTGGATTACGACTATTCTAAAACACTCAACATGTTGATTTACAAAATTTTATATTGTTGATAAATTGTTAATAAAAACATCTTGATATTAAAAAGAAAATACTTGAATAAAGTCTAATTTTAGACTTTCAATTCGTAATTGTGCGAAATGAACAAATATTCAGGATAAAGGAAAAAAGAAACAATTCTTTCATATTAACCAAAATTACAAGTCTATGAAAAAATGTCTATTCTTATGCTTAACAGCACTGATGATGCTGTTCTCCATGACTGGTAATGCGCAGAGCGGCTGTGCTTCCCCCACCGGGTTGTCGGCTTCTCTCCATGCACCCGAATGGAACAACATCCGATTGGATTGGAACGGTATAGTCGATTCCGACGAGGTGACTATTTACTATGCCAATTCTTACACGACCCGTATCGGCATGAATGCCGCCGCCGACTTTGTCGGTGCAGTGCGCTTCACACCCACGGAGCTGTCGAACTATGGCGGCAAATACTTGAGCGCCGTCTCTTTCGTGACAGGTGAAGCCCAGACCGTTTGCACCTACTCCGTCCGTGTTTGGGTGGGTGGAAGTTTGGTGGACACCACCTTCACCCCCGGCACCATGGTCGTGGACCAAGTGGTCACCACTCCGCTGACCCTCTATGGTCTTAACACCATCATGCTGAACACCCCTGTGTTGATTGACCCCACCCAGGAGTTATGGATTGGCATTCGTTGCAACACCACGGCCGGCTATCCTCTCGGAGCTCAGAACAACACTGCTGTGTTCAACTATGGCGACCTCATCACCGAGGACGGAACTGAATGGGAGACTCTGAGCGGCGGCGACCCCTCTGCCAGCATTGCTGCTTATAACTGGTTGATTGTCGGTCATCTACAAGACCAAGCCAACATGTTGAGCGGTTACAACATCTACCGTGACGGAACGTTACTTGCCTCTGCTAGCACCACCAGCTTTTTGGATTCTGTGGATTTCGGAACATACGTTTACGGTGTGACCGCCGAATATGCCAACGGTTGTGAATCCGACCCGTTGAATCTCACCGTCACCATGGCCGGGAACCCTTGCGTTGACTGTTTTGACAGTGTAATCGTAGGCACGGGCACTACAGGACAATATTACGTTCCTATGAACACGTACTACAATTATTCCTTCTCTGAACAGATTTACACCGCTGCTGAACTCGGCACTATCGATGGCAGCATTCCTTGTATTGCTTTTCAATATATCCACGGCACAGCCCAGGAGAAGGACATTGTCATCTATATGGGCAACACTTCCAAAAACAGCTTCTCTAACAGTTCTGACTGGATTTCTGTGAACAACATGCAACAGGTCTTCAGCGGCACCATCAACTTCAACAATGCCGGACCTGACAACTGGTTCAACATCCCGTTGGACGCTCCTTTCGAGTATGATGGCTCCAGCAACATCGTGGTGGCTGTACTGAACAACACGGGTAGTTATGTCTCGAGCAACGATAACACCTTCAACGCACACTCTGCATCTTCTAAAACGCTTTATGTGTATCAAGATGGTTCTGCTTATAACGTCAACTCTCTCCCAAGCGGCACCATGGGTTCTAATCGTAACAACATCCGCTTCATGGTGGGTGCTCCTATTGAATGCCACATGCCCTCCCAGATTACCGTTTCCGAAATCTCCACCTATTCTGCCACCATCTCCTGGGCTTCCGACGAAGATGCCAACGGTTACGAAGTCGTATTGGTGCCTGAAGGAAGCACTATCGACAACGAGCCTTCTGAACTGACAAGCGACACGACTATCACTTTGAGCAATTTGACGGACAACACGGGATATACTGTTTATGTGCGCGTCAACTGCGCTTCTGAGAACAGTTCTTGGGCTTCCATCAGCTTCCGTACGTTGTGTTTGCCGCAGGCCACGCTGCCTTACACCATGAACTTCGACAACATGGGTTCCGGCTCTGGTGTCGTTCCGAATTGTTGGGACCCAGCCATCGCCCCCAGCTCCAATCCCGCCTACCCCTATATCTCCACCACCTACCATCACTCCGGCAACGGCGCCCTCTACTTCTACAGCTACTCACCCTCCCACTCCTCCATCCGCGGACAAGGTCTGGATCTGACTGACAACACCGAACCTTTAATCATGAGCTTCTGGGAATACATCACCACCTCTTACTACGGCAGAATGGTAGTAGGATATCTGACCGATCCGATGGATTTCAACTCCTTTGTAACGGTGAAAGACATCTATCCTCAGGATGTCAGCGTTGGCGCTTGGACTGAGTTCAAATTCGCTCTTCCGGAATCCGCCAACGGACAAGTGATTTACCCCGCTTTCTATTCTCCTTACATCCCCGGCAGCTATAGTAACTATATTTATATTGACGATATAACCATCGAAGCAGGCAATCCGGATTGTTTGGCTCCATCCGCTTTCGGTGTCGATAACGTCTCCTACAGCTCCGCATACGTTACCTGGACTCCTGTGGACATGGAAATCGACCATGTGTTGGAATGCCTCAACCTGTCAACGGGTGTCAACAACACCCTCAACATGACTGCTGGCACGACCTCTTACATGCTCACCGGGCTGGACACCACCACGGTTTACCAATTGAAGTTGTATCCTGTTTGTCAGGACATTCCCGACACTTTGTACGCAGAGTTCTTCACCCTGAACGGAAGCATTGTCTCCTGTCTGGATCCCGACACCAACTCCCAAATCATCACCTCCGGCAGCACCAGCACTTCCTACAATATCCCTGTCAACAACTTCTACGGATACACCTACTCACAGCAGATTTACACGCCGAGCGAAATTGGCGGCGCCACCGTCATCACCGGTATGGCACTTGAGTATTCTGGCTCTTCTGCCTCAACTGTCAAGAACAATGTGGCAGTCTATCTTGCACACCGCTCCGACAGCACCTTCGCATCCACCACCGACTGGACTCCCATCAACCAAGCGACCAAGGTTTATGAAGGTCCGCTGAACTGCACGCAAGGTTGGAACACCTTTGAATTCGACACCTATTTTGCATACAATGGTGTCAGCAATTTGGTGTTGATCGTGGACGACAACTCCAACAACTACAACGGTTCAGCCTACACCTTCAATGTTCACACGAAAGTTTCTGGACAATACAACACGATGTACGTCTATAGTGACGGTACGGATTACGATCCTTCCAATCCTCCGTCTGGGAATCGTTACTCCATTCGAAACAACATCAAATTCTTCGGTTGTAACCAAACGCAAGTTGAAGAAATCACCTGTTTCGCTCCCAACATGATGGTTACCGACTATGATTCCACCAGCATCACTGTATCTTGGGTCGCTGGCGGCAACGAGACCACTTGGGCTGTACAATACCGTCAAGAAGGCACGGATAGTTGGAACTCCGACGGCAATGTCTCTGGTGTCAACACCTACACCATCACGAACCTCATCCCGAACACCACTTACGAAATCCGCATGTGCGGTCTCTGTTCCGGCTCTGACAGCAGTGACTGGAACACCATCACAGGTTTCACCGTATGCGAATACGTGACTGTTCCTTTCTTGGAAGACTTCGAGTCAGTCAGTGGCACAGGCAGCAGCAGCATGGTTCCGTGCTGGTTCCGTGGCACCTCTTACACCACACAATATCCGTACATCTCCTCCTCTTACGCCTCCTCTGGCTCCAAGTCACTCTATTTCTACGGAAGCACCGGCAGCTATTGCTACGCAGCATCTCCGAGATTCGACAACGACATCCCGATGGACAGCTTGGTGGTGAAATTCAACGTTCTCACCACTACCGCTTCATACTACATTGAAGTGGGTGTCATGAGCGATCCTACGGATTACAGCACTTTCCAATTACTTGCCTCCTGCACTCCTGACATCGTGAGTGTTTGGAAGAACTACGAGGTCAACACTTCCGGCTACACTGGCAACGGCCACTACATTGCCTTCAGAATCCCTGCTTGGGGCACTTCTTACGCTTACTTGGATGACGTGCAAGTGGACTACATCTTGCCTTGCTCTCACCCTGTGGCTGTCACGCTACAGTCTGCCGCCCCAGACATGGCCACCATTGGATGGACAGCCGGCGACGAAGAGACCGAGTGGGAGTATGTCTATGGCGAATATGGAACCGTTGATCCCGAGTCCGATTCACCTTATGGTGTCACCGACAATTTTGCTACCCTTTACAACCTGTCACCCAACACGTTGTACTCATTCTACGTTCGTGCTATCTGCTCCAGCAGCGAGATCAGCGCTTGGGAGCCTTTCACCTTCCGTACCGAATGTGTGTCCATCGATCAACTGCCCTACGCGCAGAATTTCGACTCCATGACCACCACTACTTCCAACATCACCTCAGGTCTTAACAACTTGACAGACTGTTGGGATGGTCTTTCCACAGGCACCACCTACACTTCCTATCCTTATGTTTATTATGGTTCCTCATACGCCAATAGCGGCAACTACAGCTTGCGCTTCTACAGCTACTATTCCGGCAACTACGGCGACCAATATGCTTTCTTGCCTCCTATAGATGTTGACGTGCTGTCATGGGAAAACATGATGTTGGAATTCAACATGAAGAACGGTTCTACCTCAGCCCCGTTCACGCTCATCGTGGGTGTGACAGAAGGCACTGACATCAACACGTTCGTGCCTGTCGATACCATTGTCCAATCATCCACCAGCTACACTTTGCAGTCTGTGGCCTTCGGCAACTACCAAGGTAACGGCAATCGCATCACCATCGTCAACAAACAACCTGTCACAAGCTACAGCTACGGTCAGATCGACGACATCTTGCTTTCAGCTCCTACCTGCATTCACCCGAACCAACTGCAAGCCACGGATGTTGACACCAACAGCATCACCCTTACTTGGAACGAGCGCGGCACTTCCACGTCATGGAACATCGAATACGGTCCGACAGGCTTCACGCAGGGTACTGGCACCGTCATTTCCGCCTCCACCAACCCCTACACGGTCACTGGTCTGAACCACTCCTCCACCTACGATTTCTATGTACAATCAAGCTGTAGCAGCACCGATCTCAGCTTGTGGAGCACCGGTGCCACCATCTCTACCTCGATGATCCCCACCCCGCTGCCCTACAGCACCGATTTCAGCAATCCTAACGAAGCTTGGGTTTTGGAAAACGGCAACTGCACCAACTATTGGACGATGGGCACCTACAATGGCAACGGCGCTTTGTTCATCACCGACAACGGCACCACTCCGAACTACTCTAACAGCGCGACCACAGTTTCTGCTCAGAAGCTGTTCACCATAGGCACTGCATCAGAAATCACCATCAATTTCGACATCATTGTGAATGGTGAAGGCAGCTACGACTATTTCAAACTGTTCTTGGCACCGGCCACCCAAGCCTATCCGGCTTCCAACCAGACTCCTTCCTCAACCGACTACGGTTACAATTCTTACAGCCAATATGCTTATCAGTTTGGCACCAACAGCACCTATCCGTACGTTCTCAACTTAGTCAGCAGCGGCACTCACATCACCGCTGTCATGCAGAACCCCAACCCTAACCCAGACGCCAACTCCACTGCTTTGTTAGTGCTTGCGTGGAAAAATGACGGCAGTGTGGCCAACCAGCCGCCTGCTATCATCCAAAACCTCATGATTGGCGAAATCTCTTGTACACAGCCCACCAACTTGACAGTGACTAATATCACACAGAACTCTGCCGATGTTTCTTGGACTGCCGGTGGTGACGAAACCAGCTGGATCTTGGAATACAAGGAGAACTCTGATGCTTCTTGGACTTCCGTGCCACTTACCACCACTTCATACACCCTCACCAACCTGAGCTCACTCACCAGTTACTCCGTGCGTGTGCAGGCTGATTGTGGCAACGATGACGTTTCATTTTTCACCTCCACCACATTCAACACAGCTGCTTGCGCTGCTGCCGATCAATGTACCTACACCTTCAACCTTAGCGACGATTATGGTGACGGTTGGAACGGTGGTTTCTTGACTGTGCAACAGAATGGTGTCACCATCACCACCATTGGCATGACCAGTGATTCCTCCGCTACGGAGACCGTAAATCTGTGCGATGGATATTCCACTTCTCTGATTTGGACCTCAGGCGACTACGATGCAGAAGCCACCTTCACCATAATCGGCCCTGACGGCACTACCATTTACTCCTCACCGGAAATGGACAGTTACAGCACTTACACCTTCAACGCCGACTGTAACGGTGCCGGCCCTGTGATCACCGACCCGACCGTGACCACCAATGCGGCCTCCAACGTGGCACAGACCACCGCTACTCTGAACGGCTCCATCACCAATCCTGACGGTGTGACCATTACGGCCAAGGGCTTCGAATGGAAGACCACCTCGGGTGGTTCCTACACTCCCGTGACGGTTACCGGCAATGCTCTGACTTACAACCTCAGCAACCTGACGCCCAACACGAGCTACACCTACAAGGCATTCATCACCTTCAACGGCACGACCGTTTACGGCAACGAAATGACCTTCACCACGTTGGATCAAGGCCAATTGGTTGAACCTTCCGCAACCACGGCTGCTGCCACGGCTATCACGCAAACCGCGGCCACGCTCAACGGTTCCATCAGCAACCCCGACAACGTGACCATCACGGCGCAAGGTTTCGAATGGAAAGCCACTTCCGGCGGCACTTACACCACGGTGAACGCTACGGGCAGCACGATGACCTACAACCTCACCGGTCTCACTGCCAACACTGACTACACCTTCCGCGCGTTCGTGACCACGGCTAACGGCACGCATTATGGTGCAACTATGACCTTCACCACGCTGCCCGAAGATGTGCAGCCTTGCGATGTCCCGACTGGTCTCACCACGGGCACCATCACCCACGAGAGCATCGCCATCAGCTGGGATGCCAACGCTGACGTGAACAGCTGGAACATCCAGTACCGTCCTGTCGGCGGCACGCTCAACTCCGCCACGGCTACCACCAACAGCTACACCATCACCGGTCTGGCATCTGAAACCCAATACGAGATTCAAGTGCAGGCTGTCTGTAGCAATGGTCAAACCAGCGACTGGAGCGCTCCTGTGACTGCCACCACTCTCACCGGTATCAACGAACACCTGTTGAACAGCATCAGCCTCTATCCGAATCCTGCGAAGGAGGTTGTCAATGTACAATGTACAATGAACAATGTGCAGGTTAAGTCCATCGAAGTGTTCGACGTTTATGGCAAGTTGTTGCAGACCGTCTCCATGACTCCCGAAACGACCACCATCAACGTTTCCGGTTTGGCAAGCGGCATGTACTTCGTGCGCGTGACGACGGAGGCAGGTGCGGTTACCAAATCTTTTGTCAAAAAATAATTGATAATTGATAATTAACGGGGAGCTCGAAAGGGTTCCCCGTTTTCGTTTTTAGGCAATAGGCAATCGGCAACAGGCAATCGGCAACAGGCAATCGGCAACAGGCAAAAGGCAATAGTTTTTGGGGGGTGCCCGCAACTATTGCCTTTTGCTTTTTGCCTTTTCACTATTCACTTTTCACTTTTCACTATTCACTATTCACTATTCACTATTCACTATTGCCTAATCCCTATTGCCTATTGCCTACTAACCAGACAGCAGAAAAAAAGTTTTCAACAGCGAACATTTGACAACCCCGAAATTGTATATTTGCGGCTTGCAAATTTTTGAAAGAAGGAAAAACTATATTTTTTATAAACAATTAATTTTCACCAATTTATCAAAATTATGAAGAAATCATTACGGTTATTTATGCTTGCGGTTCTACTCTTTCCGCTGGCATTGAGCGCGCAGTTGGGTGCTGTTTATCAGTTCTCAACAGGCATTGACAACACGAAGTGGTACACACTGACGTCCGACAGCACTCTGCTGAAAGTTGGTACTGGGGACGACAGTTATGCTTCGCCAGTGCTCAACATCGGTTTCACCTTCAACTTTGTCGGTGCGGATTACACCCAATTCTCCGTCAACAGCGACGGCACTGTCCGTTTAGGATCCACAGCTGTGGGTACGAGCTATTACGCCACCCCTTTCAGCAGTGCCAACGCCAACAAGTACAATCCGAAGATTTGCGGCCTCGGTTGCGACGGATATCTGGCAGCCGCCACAAGTGACTCTCCCGCCGACTACATCGCCTACCAGCTCTTCGGCTCCGAAGGCGACCACGTGCTCGTCATAGAGATTTCGACAGGTACTTTCAACTCTATCACCCGCGAAAACCACTACACCTTCCAGGTGCAGTTGGCCGAGGCTGACAACAGCGTGACATTGATATACTCGCCCACGGCTCCTGCCGCCGGCCCCGCTGTCACTTATCAGCTCGGCGCTTGCGTTGATGCCAACGACATCGTGCTCTTCAATGTAGCGAACAACACCATGTCTATTTACAATGGTGGCACAACCGAGAACAACCCAATAGGCACATGGCCTGATGCAGGTCGCTACTACACTATTGCCCCCAACCCTAACCCTTGTTATCCCGTCAGTTCACTCACGGCCAGCAACATCACGGCCAGCAGTGTCACGCTTACGTGGTCCGACACCAACAACACTGGCGCCACCTACACCATTTATGATGGCGATTCGATAATTGCCAGTTACATCAATGACAACACTTATGACATTATCGGTCTCGACGCCAACACTTCATACACTTTCTCTGTTGTCGCAAATTGTTCCAGCGACAACTCATCCAATTTCTCTACCATCCATGTCCACACCGGTTGTAACATCCTCAGCGCACTGCCTTACACGGACAGTTTCGAAGACACTCCTGACGCCAACTATCAAATGCCTTACTGTTGGGAGCGTTATGCTTCCGCGCACACCAATTCAACGGCCTATCCCTACAGCTATAACGGCAGCACCTATTCGCATAGCGGCAGCTACAGCCTCTATTTTTATGGCACCACCAGTTCTTCCTACTCTGACACGATGATTGCCATCATGCCCGAGCTCGACGTGACCAGCCACCCCATGAGCGGCAACCGCGTGACTTTCTGGGCCAGAATGGGTTCCGCCAACAACAGCAAGAATATCTACGTGGGCACCATGACCAACCCCACTGATCCCTCCACCTTCGTTCTGGTTGACAGCGTTTTCGTGAACAGCAACACCTACAACATGTTTTCTGTCCCCATGACCAATGCCACGGGTTCATACGTTGCCTTTGTGGTCTATAAGGGCACAGGGGCCATCTACATGGATGATGTCACCCTTGAGGAGATACCTTCTTGCTTTGAAGTCAGCTCTTTGACCGACAGCAGCATCACCTCGAACAGTGTCACCCTCAAATGGATCGACGAAAACAACACCGGCGCCACTTATTCTATCTATCAATCCGACAGTCTTATTGGCACTTCCACCGAAACCAACTACACGATCACCGACTTGGAGCCGAACACCACCTACACTTTCGGCGTAATAGCCAACTGCACGAATGGCGACGGCAATATCATGACTATCACTGTTACCACCGCTTGTGCTCCCCTCGGATTGCCCTTCATCGAGCCATTTGATGTCACTCTGGCCAACGATGCTTGCTGGCGTGGCGCGACTGGCACCACAGCTGACGAAGTGTTGGCCGGTGCTACTCTGAACTATACAGCCAACAGCCAGTGGACATACGCCAGCGCTGCAAGCAATGGTCTCCCTGCCGGCCACTACCGTGTGAACATATACGGCTCCACTTGCAAGAAATGGATGATCACTCCCGAAATCGACCTCACCAACGCCAATTCTCCCATACTCTCTTTTGATGCTGCATTCACCGTGTTCACCGCAGGCAGCAACGCCCCGGCTACTGGTTTTGAGAACAACCCCACCCAAAAATTTCAAATCCTTGTCTCTTCCAACAACGGACAGACTTGGTCTATCGTTTCCGACATCAGTTTGACTGATATCGCCAGCAGCAGCTATCTGACACAGTATGCAGACCTGAGCAGTTTTGCTGGACAGACTATCCGCATTGCCTTCTATGCTCAGTCCACCACTACCGGCGGCGACAACAACTTGCATATTGACAACATCCAAGTGGAAGAGAGCACGGGCGAGCTTTGTTTACCCGTCGTCGGTCTGACTGCCGACAACATTGGCGCCACCACCGCCACGCTTTCCTGGGATGGCAACGCTGATAGTTACAATATTTATATTATTGGCAACGGCGACACCACTTTTGTGCAAAACATCACCGCCGACAGTCTCGAACTCACCAACCTTACCGCTATGACAGCCTACACCTACGGTGTGTGTGCAGTCTGCAATGACGATGAGAGCCCTATAAACACTTTGACCTTCTCCACCGCTTGCACTGCCGTTGAGTTGCCATACACGGAGACCTTCGAGACCACCAGCGGCACCCTCGGCTGTTGGAGTACAGAAGGCAACGGCACTTGGTCGTTTGGTGTGGGTGACTACAGCATCACTACCGGTGCTTTCGAAGGAAGCCAAAACGCCAAGATCACTCACGCCACCACAGGCAACGTCACAAAACTTGTATCACCGGTTCTTGATGGTGTCAACACTGGCATGATCCTCGATTTCGCATACGTTCTGCGCACTTGGGTCTCTGACCTTGATGAGCTCCGCGTCTATTCCCGCGCCGCTGCCGACAGTGCTTGGCAACTGGTTGCCGAATACACCGATGAAGCTCCCACTTGGACTACTACGACCCTCGTTATCCCCGGCACGGTCTATCAGATTGCGTTCGAATACACTGACAACTATGGCTACGGTGTCGGTATCGACAGCGTGGTTTTCAGCGCCATGAGCGGCGACTACTGCTACGCTGTGTCCAACCTTACGGTTAGCAACACCACCGTCAACAGTGTTTCTCTCACTTGGAGCGACGAAGACAACAGCGGTGCCACTTACACCATCTACAACATGGCTGACAACTCGGTTGTTGCCACTGGCTTGACGACGACCAGCTATGATGTCACCGGACTCTCCTCGTTGACCAGCTACACTTTCGGTGTGGTCGCCAACTGTTCGGCCACCGACGAATCCAATGTCGTCACTGTTGAGGCCGCTACCTTATGCGGTGGTGAATCCTGCAACATCACCATTGTGGGTCATGACTCTTACGGCGACGGTTGGAACGACAATGCCATCAACATCATCCAAAACGGTATCATCGTTGGCACCTTCACCCTCGCCAACGACAGCCTTCTTGTCGAAAACTTCGCCGTCTGCGACGAAGCGCCCGTCAGCTTCAGCTGGGTGGAAGGCTCCTACCCTAACGAAACCAGCTTCGAAATTATCGACGGTGCGAACATCTCCGTCTATACTGGCGTTGGCAGCAACATGGCCAGCGGTATCTTCTTCACTCTGGACAACGCTTGCGCCCCTGTCATTCCCGTTGACACACTCCATGTGACGCTCTCCATCAACGACGCTAACCTTGGCAGCATCACCCCCGCCGTTGGCCACTATGATTTGGTTTTGTATGACACTTTGTTACTCACGGCCACTCCCAATGCCGGCGTCAACTTCGAAGGTTGGAGAATGATTGTCGGCGGCCAGACCATTGGCACATTGCCCTTGAATCCTTATCCTCTTGTTGTCAACCCGAACCTGATGACTGTTGGACAACTGACCGTCCTCGCCATATTCTCCGACAGCACCAGCGTTCCCGACAGCTTGACCGTCATCCTCAACACCGCCGATGCCACCATGGGCACCACCGATCCGGCTCCTGGCACGCACAGCTATGCTGTGGGTGAACAATCCGTCATTTCCGCTGTCCCCAACCCCGGTTACAACTTCCTCTACTGGATTGAATCCACTACAGTAAGCGGCATCACCATATCCGACACGCTCTATGCTTCTACCATCAGCTTGAATGTCACCCCGATGTACGCCAATATGTCTTTGAACCTCACTGCTCATTTCGAAGTTGCGCCTGCTGATCCTTGCGAAACCCCGACGGGTATTACAGTTTCTGCATTCGATGACCAAAGCATCTCCCTATTTTGGGATGATGATGATAATGTGGAAAGCTGGAACGTCCGCTACCGTGCGCAAAACGGCGATTGGAACACTTTGACCACCAACACGAACAGCTACACCATCACCGGTTTGGCTCCAAACACCACCTATCAAATAGGAGTGCAGAGCAACTGCGGTGAGGGCAACTTTAGCCAATGGAGCGCAACCGTCACGCAGACCACGATTGGTTTGAACAGTTTCCTGTCCAACAGTATCGTTCTCTTCCCGAATCCTGCGAAGGACGTTGTCAATGTACAATGTACAATGAACAATGTACAGGTTAAGGCCATCGAAGTGTTCGATGTTTACGGCAAGTTGTTGCAGACCGTCTCCATGACCCCCGAAACGACCACCATCAACGTTTCCGGTTTGGCAAGCGGCATGTATTTCGTGCGCATGACGACGGAGGAAGGTATTGTGACGAAGAGTTTCGTGAAGAAGTAACCCCCTTAGTCCCCCTAAAGGGGGAGATATTCCCCATAAAGAGAATGGTCTCCTAAGAAGAGATCATACGGGTTTCAAGTAGCGGCCGTTCAGGTGATTTCCTGGGCGGCCGTTTTTCACCCCCCTTCCCCCTTAATCCTCACTAAAGTGTGGAGGTGTTTCCCATAAGGAAGTAACCCCGCGAGTGGGTATCGCTAAAAACTACACATGGGGACAAAAAAAGTTATCAACAATGGATTTTTAATAAATAAAAGTAGTATCTTTGCAAATTTCTAATCCTTCAAAGGAAAGTCAGCGTTTTGAACATTATAATCAATTAATATTCACCAAATTTCAAAATTATGAAGAAGTTACTACTTTTCATCATGGCTGTACTGTTAGGGTTAAGTTCCCTTCAGTTGACAGCTCAGGATGTTGTGGAAATTCCCGGCAATGGTGGAACGACCACCGATTCCTATTTGCCAAGTTACTGTTACTACAACTATTCGTTAACCCAACAGATCTACACTGCGATGGAGATCGGCACTTCCGGCAGCATTAGCAGTATAGCATTCTACAACACCGGCACGGACAGAACCCGCAGCTTGAACATTTACATGGTTCACACCGACAAGACCTCCTTCTCGGGCAGCAGTGACTGGATCACTGTCACCGACAACGACTTGGTATTCAGCGGAAGCGTGACCATGACTGCCAACACTTGGACCACCATCCAACTGACAAACACATTCGACTACAATGGCAACGACAACCTCGCTGTCATCGTGGACGACAACACGGGTTCCTACGAAAGCAGCACCACTTACCGCGTATTCAACGCAACCAGCATGGCCATTCGCGTTTACAGCGATGGCACAAACTACGATCCCTTGAATCCCACTGGTTACAGTGGCACCGTCGTCAATGTAAAGAATCAGATTCAATTAGAAATCACCTCTGGAACAGTAACTTGTCCGAGGCCCAACAACTTGACGGCTTCAAACGTAACAGCACATGAGGCTACACTCTCTTGGTCCCCTGGCGATTCCGAAACAAGTTGGGACCTCTACTACACCTCCGTCCAGACTGACGTTCCTGACTCCAACACCACGCCTTTGGCCACCTCTTATGACACCACCTACGATTTGACGAACCTCGCCCCTGCCACCCTTTATTACACCTATGTTCGCGCCAACTGCGGCAATGAATACAGCAAATGGAAGTCAGGCTCAACCTTCAAGACACAATGCGTGGACATTGATTCTTTGCCCTACATTCAGAACTTCGACAACTACGGAACCGGTTCTGACGCATACGTTGACTGTTGGTTCAAGCTCAGCACTTACACTTCCAACACATCTCCTTACATCACCGCCACCAACTACCAGGGTGTGGGTTCCCTCTATTTCTATGCGGGTTCTTCCAACACTTATAACATGGCCATCATGCCGTCCATCGACCCCTCCATCCCTCTGAACACCTTGCAAGTCTCTTTCATGTACAGAGGATCTGCCAATCTCGACCGTTTGATTGTGGGTGTGATTGAAGACATCTCCAACGATGCCACCTTCACCCCTATCGACACCGTTTATCCGTACCTGGCCAGCGTTTCCACTTGGGATGAGCGTATTGTGAAGTTCAGTGGTTACGAAGGCACTGGCACCAACATCGCATTCAAAAACGAGTACACCACCTCTTCCACATACGCATACATTGACAATGTGGTTCTCGATGTCATCTCCGAATGTCAGAAACCTGTCGAAGTCATCGCTTCGAACTACACTGACGAGAGCGCAGATATCTACTGGACCGTTTTGGGTGAAGAGACCAGCTGGGAAATTGCAGCTGTGCCTGCCGGCGGCAACCCGGACACTTGCACTCCTGTGCTCGCCACCTCCAATCCCCACACGCTCACAGGCTTGTTAGACGACACTTCATACGACATCTATGTGCGTTCGGTCTGTGACGGCAATGAATACAGCGAATGGAGCATCAAACGCACCTTCAAGACCAACCCCAGCTGTTCCCACCCGCAGAATGTGAGCGTTGGACAAATCACCACCAATTCCGCTATGGTCATTTGGACGGATGCCAACTTCGGTGCTAACAGCTACACAGTGGGCTGTTCCGAAGCCGGACAAAACACTTGGACCATCCAAAACGTGACTGGAGCCACCGAGTGCATGTTTGCCGGTCTCTCAATCGGCACAGCATACGATGTGTTTGTGGTATCCAACTGCACCGTTGGAGAAGCCGACACTGTCTTCAATTCCTTTACCACCAGATCTTGTTTGGTTGGCGGTGACTTGGAGATCGGCGACGGTTCCACCACTTCCTCCTATTTCCCTGAATACGCCACCTACAACTATAGCTACACGCAGCAGATTTATCTCGCTTCGGAGATGAACGGCGCTGCCGACATCAACTCCATCACATTCAACGTGTCTGCGGTTAACTTCCCGAATCGTCACATTGCGATTTACTTGATGCACACCACATCCAGTTCCGGCGGCACTTGGTTGAATGCCTCCAATGCCCAAATGGTATTCGACACCACCGTCACGTTCTCCACAGGCTTGAACACCTTCTATTTCAACACTCCGTTCCAATACAACGGTATCGACAACCTTGCCCTTATCGTGTTGGACAGCACGGGCACATGGTCTTCCAGCAACGTTTTCGTCTGTCACACCACTTCCACCAGCCTTTCCCGCTATATTTATCAGGACAGCGAGCCTTACGGTGTCAGCTCCACTCCTTCAAACGGATACACCTCCTCTTCTCGTAACGATGTCATCTTCGGTGTGCCATGCGACAGCACCACCACTTGCGCTGCGCCCAACACGTATGTGACTTCAGTGACCACCAACAGCGTCACCGTGGCGTGGGTACCCGGCAATACGGAATCCTCATGGGAATTGGAATACACTCTTGACTCTGTTTGGACTTCGGTTGGCAGTGTCACCTCTCCCTACACCATCACCGGTCTTCCCGACAACACCAACGTCCTCGTTCGCGTGCGTGCCATGTGCGGTGCCGGTGAAACCAGCCAGTGGGCCGGCACCTCCGCCAGAACCAGATGTTCTGGCGTGAACACGCTTCCCATCACAGAAAATTTCGACCAGAATGACGGTGCTTCCGGCAATATGTTAGAGTGCTGGACCACCCTTACCAACTCCACCACTTCATACCCCTACCTCTCCGCCACATACGCACATTCCGGAAACTACTCCACCTATTTCTATGGAAGCAACACCATTTACTCCTACCTGATCTCTCCTGAAATTGACGCCAGCATCTCTATCAGCGATCTGCAAGTGAGTTTCTGGGCTTACAAGACCTCTGCTTCATACTACGTCCAAGTGGGTGCCATGACCGATCCTAACGACTACAGCACTTTCGTGCAGTTAGGCGGCAACGTCTCCCCCAGTGAGAATAGTTCTTGGGAATTGATGGAAATCAACTTGGATGAATATACCGGTAACGGTCACTACATTGCAATCCGCATCCCGCAAAGCTACACCAGCTACATGTACGTGGACGACATCATCATTGACATCATCCCGACCTGTACGCACACCGAGGATCTCGTCGTCAGCAATGTTGACGCTTCCAACGCCACCTTCGATTGGACACCCGGCGCCGACGAAAACGCTTGGGATTTGGCCATCGTTCCCGGCGTTGGCGTGGTGGACTTTGACACCGTGAACATCATTTCTGTCACCGGTTCCCCGAGCTACACTGCTAACAATTTGGAGCAGAACACCACCTACACAGTCTATGTGCGCGCCAACTGCGGCAACGAACAGAGTATGTGGATGAACACCTCGTTCATGACCTCTCAAATTCCTGCTGAACTTCCTTATTATTGCAGCTTCGAGGACGCTACCGAAGCAGGTTTGATTGGCATTGTCAACGGAACGCAACCCAACCAGTGGGTAATTGGAACGGCCACCAGCAACGGCGGTTCCCACGCTCTTTACATCTCTAACAACAACGGCACGAGCAATGAATACACCGTTGGTTCTGCCAGCGCGGTTTGGGCTTACAGAGACATCGAGTTCCCTGCCAGCGCAAGCGGCTACGTATTCAGCTTCGACTGGCGCTGTTATGGTGAAAGCGGCTTCGATTATCTGAGAGTATTCATTGGCGATCCCACCCCTGTGGTTGCCGGAAACTACAACCAACCCGCCGGTTCCACCATTATGACACCCAACGTCAACTCCTCTTATCCCACCTACTTCAACCTCTCCTCCAGCTATCAAACCTTCAGCACTTTGTTGCCTGGTTTCAGCGAAACCACGGTGAAACGTATCTACTTCTCTTGGCGTAACGACCCTTCAGCGGGCACCATGCCACCAGCTGCAATCGACAACATCAGCATCGATCAGTTGTTCTGCGATGCTCCTACCGCTCTGACTGTCAGCAACATCACCAGTACCTCTGCTGAAATCAGCTGGACATCCGACGCTTCTTCTTCCGTTCTCAGCTACATGGCCGAAGGCGATCCTGATTGGACTGTTGTGGATCCCGCCACCTCTCCTTACACCCTGACCAACCTCACCGCCACTACCACTTACTTGGTGCGTTTGGCTAACAACTGCGATGACGGAACGAATGTCAGCCCTGCCGTTTCCACCACTTTCTCCACTTCAATGGAAGCTGTCGCCCTGCCATACAGCACCGACTTCGATGCGGCAAGCGGTTCTGATGTAGCTTGGATTCGCAACAACGGTTCATGCAGCAACTACTGGGTTTTCGGCCAAAACAACAACGAGGCAGCGTTGTTCGTCACCACGGATGGCAACACTTCTGGTTACAACACCTCTTCCGCCTCTACTGTCTCTGCTGAGAAACTCTTCACCGTGGGCACAGACGCTGAATTCAGCATCAGCTTTGATGTGCTGTCCGGTGGTGAGAGTTCTTGGGACTACCTGAAGGTCTTCTTTGCGCCCAGCGATGTATCATTCCCCGCTTCCACTACATCACCCGACTATGCTGCTTACAGTTACTCTCAAAATGCAGTGGACTTCTCCAACTACTTGTCAAGCACAGGCTACACTTCCTATCCTTACAAGTTGAACCTGACGCAAGACAACGTGTTGCATGTGGAGGTTATCATGCCTAACCCCAACACCACTCCTGATGCCACCTCTGCCGCCAAACTCGTGTTCGTTTGGAAAAACGACGCTTCCAGCGGCACTCAACCTGGCGCTGTCATCTACAATGTATCCATCGCACCGCTCACCTGCCCCAAACCGACTGGCTTGACTGTTTCCAACGTGACCGTAAACTCTGCCGACCTGGCTTGGACTGCCGGCAGCTCTGAAACACAATGGAATGTGGAATACAAAGAGGTTGGTGCCACCACTTGGATTTCCAACACCACCTCTACCCCGAGCTATCAACTCACGGGCTTAAGCTCCATCACCACCTACGATGTGCGCGTGCAAGCTCTTTGCAGTGCAGACGACTCTTCCTCATACGCTACTACAACCTTCGCCACCAATGGTTGCGACGCCGCTGACATGTGCGAATACACCTTCATACTTGGCGACAGTTACGGCGACGGATGGAACGGCGCTTACCTGACCGTGGAGCAAAACAGCTCTGTTATTGCCACTTTACAGGCTGTTAACCACAATTCGAGCAGCACCCAAACATACGACACCGTGACTGTCAACCTCTGCGACAACATCAGCACTTCCCTTGTATGGCATTCGGGTTCGTTTGATGATGAAGCAAGTATCATTGTGCTTGATCCTAACGACAACGTGATCTTCTCTAAAGACAGCATGGATACTTACACTACCTTCACCTTCACCACCAACTGTAGCGGCACTCCTGGACCTGTGATCACCAATCCTACCGTGGCCACCAACGCTGCAACGGCTATCGGACAACACACCGCTACGTTGAACGCTACTGTCACGAATCCCGACAACGTGACCATCACGGCCAAGGGCTTCGAATGGAAGACCACCACTGGCGGCACCTTCACGCAGATTGCAGGCACCGGCACGGG
>Ga0247610_10000440_pt1 | contig 59157 bp, 73 predicted proteins | sample 174DNAGHGhighgp2_FD_193483 | JGI IMG/M metagenome (GOLD analysis project Ga0247610, IMG submission 193483) | Sheep rumen microbial communities from Palmerston North, Manawatu-Wanganui, New Zealand - 1742 DNA GHGhigh gp2 | ecosystem: Host-associated > Mammals > Digestive system > Stomach > Rumen...
AGCTTTCCCCATAAAATTCAGTGGTTCTACTTCTACCAATAAATAACGGTGCATCTACTATATAAACTCGACCTTGTTCTATAATTTCTGGATATATTTTTTGAAATAAAGTTAAAAGTAGAACTGAAATATGCATTCCATCGTCATCAGCATCTGTTAATATCACAATTTTTCCTACTCTTAATTGATGTTCTTTACTACTAGGGTCAAAACCAATAGCTTTTAGAACATTAAGAATATCTTCGGACTCATAGGCTTTCAAAAGACCTGATTTAGCAACATTCATAATTTTTCCACGTAGCTTAACTATTTCTTGAAATTTTGAATCTCTAGCTTGTCTAGCTGTTCCAGCTGCAGAATCACCCTCTGTACAAAATAACTCTCTAAGCTCTACATCTTTAGTACTACAAGAAATGAATTTACTAGCTGGTGGTAAATTTACTTTACCACGGCTTTTTAATTTACTTAGAGCTTTTTTCTCTTTAGCAAATTTCTCATAAATAGAACGGATCTCATTAGCTCTATCTATAATCTTTTTAACAAAAGTTTTATTCGAATTAAGATATTTATCAAAATCTTTTTGAATCTGATCCATAACTAATTTTTCAGCTTCTGGATTTATTAACTTCTCTTTAGTTTGACTATCAAATTGTGGACTAGCTATTCTGAAGTTAATAGCACCATAAAGACCAGTTCGTAGATCTTCCGGCTTATAGCTCTTTTTCTTAACTAAATTGTCGAAACCTTTATTTATTACATTTAATAAACCTTTATAATGAGTTCCACCTTCTATAGTTGGACTTGTATTGCACCAACTAGCTAAATCAGAATCTTCAGTTTCGAACCACTGCAATGCCACGTCACAATTTTCTGTTTTGATTATAAATGGCTTATAAAGAGGCTCACAGTTTAAGTCTTTAGTTTTCCATTGAATATAATCTGCTAATCCTTTGCTATTATAAGTTTTTTCTTTTCCCTTATAATTTAAAGTTAATTCAATGCCCGGATTTAAGAAAGAACTATTTCTGAACCAATTTGCTAAAACTTTCGGGTCTAATTGTTCTGGTAAAATAGTTTCATCTGGCTTGAATTTAATGATTGTACCTTGCTTCCAGCTTAATTCTGGTTTTCCTTTTTCTACTGGACCTTGTGGAACTCCACATTTATAAGTCTGTGTCCACCAGGTTTTATCTCTATATGTCCAAACTTGAAGATAACTAGATAAAGCATTTGTGCAGGAAATTCCAACTCCGTGAGTCCCTACAGAGCCTCCTGCGTAGGCACCTTCTTTAATTTTACCACCAGCGTGAAGCTGAGTCATAATAACTTCTAGAGTAGATTTCTTCTCTTCTTTATAATCCGGATGTATTCCAACTGGAATTCCGCGACCTTCATCAGCAACAGTAAAATATCCGTCTGCTGAAATATTACAATATAATTTTTTACTAAATCCCGCTAATGCTTCATCTATACCGTTATCTAGAGCTTCTTTTAAAATATGAAATCGACCTGTGTCTAAATTTCCGATATACATAGCAGGTTTAGTTCTAACAGCTTGTAGCCCTTTTAGAACTACAATACTTTCTTCATTATATTCTTCAACTTTCTTCACAGATTCTTTCCTTTGCAATTTCAAAATATTTCTTATCTAATTCAATTCCAATAAAATTTCTATTTAGATTTTTACAAGCTATCCCAGTAGTTCCAGAACCCATCGTAAAATCTAAAACTATATTCCCTTCATTTGTATAAGTCTTTACAAGATATTCAATTAGTTCTACTGGCTTTTGCGTTGGATGTAGTTTACCATTTCTATTCGGAACTACATTAAATTCTAAAACTGAAGAAGGTTGAACAAAATCTGGGTCATATAGCTTTTTTATTTTATTCATTTTAATATGATTATTATCACCACAATAGTGATTATAATTATAACAAGCTTTTCCAACTCCAACCCTCTCTTTAAGAATAGGGTTATAAGTTGAATTTCGCATATAAAAGCACTGAATTGTTTCGTGATATTTCATTGGACGATATTTTGCCTGAGCCATTCCAGTCGGAACATTTTTCTTCCAAATCAATTCATAACTATAATTATTAAGATTACTAGAAATAAGTTTTGTTGTAAAAGGTTGACTCGAAAATAATAAAATTGGGCAGTTGTCTTTTTTAATCTGCTCCAGCAATTTCCACATTTTATCGAAAGGAATAACTTTATCCCAATCTAGAGCAGTAGAGCCATACGGAGGGTCGCAGATAATAGCATCAACTTTAATTTCTTTATCAATTAAAGTCTGAAGAATTTCTAAACAATCTCCATTAAATAATGAAATTTGAGTCATCTGACTTCTTTTTCTTTTACTATTAAATCTGGATTTATAAAAACAAAAATTGGTAACGCAATTACGATAGCACCAACTATTGCTACTGCTAATAAAAGAAATGGAATTGAAAATAATGCCATTAAGCTATAATAGAATCTTCGTGTCATTTTGATATCCCCATTTCTTGAATATTCGTTAAGGAATCCTCTAAAACTGAATTATACATCTTTTTCAAAATTTTTTCTGCTTCTTCAGTTAATAAAAGAATCGGTTTATTACTATTAGCAGAATAAATATAATTACAACCAACATCTGTTTTTAGGTCTTCTGAAGTTATTTTTCTTCCAAGGATCTTTTCCGCACAACTTAAACAAAGAACATCTGTTTTTGAAATATAATCATTATTGCAAATTTCTTCCCATAATTCATCTTTTAACATAAAATAATCTTTAGGGTCTTTGAAAACATCTTTTCCACAGGTTGAACAGTGTAAAGACCAGCCTTCTGACTCGTAAAGTTTACGTATATCTTTTCGTGCCATTTTATTCTTCTTTCAACTTTGGATATTTTTTAAAATACTCTTCGGTATTAAATTTACAGGTATTCTTATTCCAATCAGGATGTTCGTGTAAAGAATCTCCATACCAGTCCCAATTATCAACTCCACCATTTTGTAAGGCTTCCAACTCAAGATTCTTCTGTAATAAAGATTCCAGCTGTTCTTCCATTAGAATATATTTTGTCATTTTATATAAATCTCCGATTCGGTTATTTTTGTTTCTACTTTATATATTACAAAATCAATTTTCTTAAAATAAGATTCTGAATATACTATATGCAAATCAGCACTTAAACCTTCTAATCTATTTTGAGCTAATTTTTTAGATCTATATGCTTTACCAAGACCATAACCAAGTTTGCAAAATTTTGGTTCGCTTCTAGTTCCACCAGAATAAATTTTAACATTGCCTGTTGCTTTATCTTTTATTCCAACTAGATAATATATTTTCTCAAGCATTTAATCTCCCTTTAGCAATTTCAAAATATTGTTTTTCTTTTTCAATTCCAATAAAACTTCTATTATTTAATTTACAAGCTACCCCAGTTGAGCCACTTCCCATAAATGGGTCAAGAATTAAATTATTTTCATTTGACCAAAGTTTAACACAACGTTCCATCAATTGAATCGGCTTTTGTGTCGGGTGACTATTATGCTCTTTTGACCACGGAACAATCGGACTTATATCTGTCCAAACATTTGATAAAGCTCTAAATTCATTTCCGTTTTTAGTCCCCATTCCACCGGTTACTTTTTTAATATTAGAGCTAATTTTATTAAAAATATATCTATCCGATTTTGTAATCCATAAAATATCTTCTCTTGTTGAAACTAATTGAGTTTTAGCCCCTCTTCCCTTAATTCTATCATAAATTATCCAGTCTTTTAATTTCAAGTTTTTTGGTAAACAGGAAATTGTATTGCAAACACTAGACCAACCTTGAAAAATTATGATATTAGATTCAGGTTTTGTTAATTTATCAAATAAGTAAAATAAATAGTTCCAATTCAGACTCTTTTCTTTATCCCAGTTATTTTGAAGATAATTAATTTCATAAGGTGGATCTGTTATTATACAATCTACCTTCAAACCTTTATCAACCCATTTCTGAAGAAGAGGTAAACAATCCAAATTAAATATCTTATTCAACGTCTGGCAACTCAATAATTACTTTTTAAACCAAATAGATTAAATCTGTAGTGAAGTCTAACTTAACTCTTTCTTCTATTAAAATGAACTTTCATAGAGCCTTTATTTCTTATTTCATAAAATGACATTTTTAGTTCTTTCGATATCTATCCATATAATATAATCTCGTATACATATTTACAAAATCTATCTTTTTTGTTGCTAAAGGCTTCCATCCAACGGCTTGTCTAGACATAATTTGTTTACATTTTATTTCTAAAGACTCCGGAGTATTTTCTGAAATTTCAAAAATCAAGTACTTATCTTTGTTATTTATAACTTCATTAACAAAGTCACGGCTCTCAAATAACTCCACAAAATCAAACATTTCTAATCGTCCTCCCTAAAATACAACACAATATAAATAAAATTATAAAGAAGTTTTGAAAGAAGCTACTTCCATTTCAGAATAAATATAAGATTGACTGTTAGTTATTATTCGAAAAAACTTACTACCAGTTTCGTCAGTTATTATAGAAATATTACAATTATTAAAATCCGTAATATTTATATAACTTGGAAATTTACCAATACAGTGACATATAGAGTTAATATAATTTAAATTATAATAATCTATTTTATTATAGTTCTTCATTTAATCTTCTTTCTGCTATTTGAAAATACTTCAACTCTTTTTCTATACCTAAAAATTTTCTATTATTTCGTAAGGCTGCAACTCCGGTAGTTCCACTACCCATAAATGGGTCTAGAATTATTTTATCTTCTTCTGGTAAAATTGAAATTAAATGCTCAAGCATTTTAACAGGTTTCTGTGTCGGATGCTCTAATTTATCTTCTTTAAAATTAGATTGTGGTTTCGTATAATTGAATAAACAACTATGCTTACCTCTTATTAATTTTGGATTTCCTTTTTTGATACAAAATAAAGGTTCATAATCATAAGCAAAATCTCCATTTCCCGCCATTACTAGATTGTTATGTTGCCAAAATAAATATCTAGCAGGGTCAAATATTTCTATCCCTTTTCTAAAATATTTTTGACTCCAAAAAATAAACATAAAGCTGTCGTCTTTAAGTAAATTGTGACATAACTCAAACCATCTTTTAGAAAAAGATATAAAAGTTTCTAGATTTTCAAAATTATCCCATTCAAATTTTTCTTTTTCTTTTCCATTTGGTACAACGAAATAAGGTGGGTCTGTTATAATACAATCCACTTTTAGATTCTGCTTATTCCATTTTTCTAGTAAAGGCAAGCAATCTGTATTAAAAAGTTTATATTGTGCCATCAATTTCTTTCCAAACCTTAAAAAGTCTTTCGCAAGTCATATCGAAATATTTAGGCTCTCGCTCAATTCCAATAAACTTTCTATTAGTTCTTAAACAAGCTTCACCAGTAGTTCCACTACCCATAAATGGGTCTAGAACGATATCACCCTCGTCTGATCCAACTTGAATCATATTAATAATTGGTTCTAGTGGCTTAAGACAAGGATGATTCCATTCTTTTTTACCCCCTATACTCCAATGATAATCAGTTCTTTTATTACTATAAGAACCAGTTAGAGGTCTTCCGGACCATAAATGTAAACAATAGTCTTTATCTTGATATTTTCCTCGCACATTGGGCAAAGCATTATTTCTATATAAACAAATATCTTGCCAGTTCCATTTTCGTTGTACAGCAATTTCTAGATATCTAAAGACTTGTCTTTTGTTACACCAAAATTGAAAATTAGCTTCTACTTTTAGTAAATCTTGCAAAAGTTGAATTTTGGAATAATCAAAATCTTCCATTACCCCTTCGAAAATTTTATCTTGAGACTTGTCAAATCCCAACTTTTTCATAAATTCACCAACATCTTTTTTTGGTTTACCGATTCCATCTTTGTAATCATAAGGTGGATCGGTATGAACCAAAGTTATTTTATGTTGTGGTAATTTTGGAATAAGTTGATAAGAATCTGCTAGATAAAGAATACAATTACCAATTTTTTCTTTTTGGACTTGCATCTATTTACGCATTGAAGCTTTGTATTTTTGCCAGTCGTAAATATCTAGTAAATCTCTTTGATTTTTCTCCAGATATAAAATGAATTGATGTAATTGATCTTCTGTAATAGGTCCATAAAAATCCGCACTAAATAAATGAAGATAATTCTTACCAACTAACATTTTAAGACCAAAAGCTACATCGCCATCTCTATAAAAAATAAATCCAGCCATTTCTAAACCAACAACTTCTTTACGTTCGTTATAGATCAAACCAACTTTATCGCCAAAGTTATGTTGAGCTAACCGAAATAGATCTTCAAAAGAAAGCAACGAAAGTTGTTGTGATTCTTCTAAACAAATTTTAGAAAAAGCATTAACAGTTCTAACTAAAGCTGCTGGCACTTCAATATTTTTATATTCGATTTGTGGTTTATAAGGCATTTATCCTCTCCTATATTAATTGAACTCTAAAATATATTTACATTAAAACGTTTTCATAAAGAACTTTAACTTGATTTTTTAAGAAATCAAAGTCTTTAGAATTATCAATAACAAAATTTGGTTTATTAACACCAATCCAGTCTCTTTCTGATGGATGTATTAAAGCTAGTTCCGGATAGATGTCTTCGACAGATTTGGAACCTTCCAATGATTCAGTTTTTTGTAAGTTTTCTATAATTAAATTAGCTTCTTTAGCTTTATCATACCAATCTGGCTTATTTCTATTTATTTCTATGATTATACCACCTAAAGATCTAATCATTTCAATTTCATCTTTAAATCTAACGTCAGTAATTAGAACATTTTCTAACTTTTGTGATAAGATCTGATGTTTAACTATAGAAGCCCAGAAATTATGTATAAATAATTCTCTTAATCCAACCCCTAATTTCTTAAGAGCTTCCCTTGGAGAAATTTCGATACCTAAAATTTCTGATAGTTCGATATCTAATTGTTCTCTTTTTTCTCTAGCTTCCGGAGTTAACCCTTCTAACATTTCTCTATCCCAACCAAATAGAACAGAAGTCATATCTTTAAGTTTAGAAGCAAAAGACAATCTTACATATCTTGAATCAAATTCTCTAATATAATTTGCAACGGTATCTTTACCTGCACCTGCAAAACCAGTAATACCAACAATCATCTTATAAATTCTTTCTAATCAAAATTAATCAAAATTAAAAAAGAAGTAGAAGAGGACCCCACTTTTCCCCTTCTACTTACTAACCTATTTCATTAAGTTCTATAGCCTTTCACTTTAGTTACCGTCTAAGCTCTAATTGACTGGAACCATCAACTGAAAGAATCGAGTCTCTTAGACTTCCAATGCAAACCCCTCTAAAGCTTGAAGATTTTCGTTTTCCATTTCGAAAATCCAGGTCTACTTTCTATTACCGAGCTAGAACTCACATAACTCGGAAAGGAGGTAGGGGAACATCAACTTAAAAAATGCGTTCATAATATATTTACAAAATTATCTAATCATTTATATTTTTTATATCTAATTTTTTTATTTCTAAGATTTGTTCCTTACCTGGCTTCTGATATTTTTCTAGAGCTTTTATAGCTCCATTTAGAGTCTTCCAAGTCTTTAATTCCATACTAGGTCTTCCACCTGCCCAACTTTGTACTCTATGGATCGCTTTTGCTTTAGTATTATATAATACATATAAATCTTCCATTTTTTTCTCCTTTTATATAAAATTATTTTACAAAATAAAAATGACTACTCCTGATAGTTAAAGTAGTCATTTCTTTTGTTATAACAAGTAAAAGGTTTGAGGGGCATTGCACCCCTCTTTAACAGTGAAATTGTAAGGAAACCCTTTTTAGAGGGTAGGAGAAATCACTGTTCAGTCTCACCTCACGACTGTATCGCTTTATAAGCCGAATCAGCACTTCCATAATAACTTCTAATATTCCGTAAATTTTTATTAGAAGTTCCATTGATGAACTGATATAGAGTATAAACATCTTTTTTGCTATTATAAACATAACATTTAGCATTTACTACTCTTGGCTTAAAATTCTTCCGCATATCTTCTACAGTGGCAAATACTGGTAAAGTTTTATCAATAACTTCATCAATTGATTTTTGAATCTTCCGTAGAAGTTTATTTTTATCTTGAAGATTTTCTTGTTCAATTTTATGATTTTTTCTAGTTTTTAATTTAAGATCTTTAAATTTTTCTAGTGGAGTATCAATTCTTTTTAACTCATCTATAACTTCATATTTACAACAACGCCCTTTAGCATTATTATAATCTGATGGAATTGAAACTACATCTTTTGGATTAATTTTTACTATCATAATATGATCATTTTCACTTGAGCTATAATGACTTAAATAAGACTTAGAACAAAAATGTAAACCAGTAGAACAAGTAATCTCTCTATCAAATTGAACATCTCTTCGTGGCATCGAAACTGTTTTACCAACGCTATTATCAAATGTTCCACTATAAATATCTTTATAATCCGCTCTTACTTTCTTATAAGCTAGAAAATAGCCATCGTTTGTAATTGGAATGTCATTAGCTTCTAAAAATAAATAAAGTTCATTTATAACGGATTTAAGAGGATTTTTGGTTAAATTATCTAAGAACTTAACGAATCCAATATAGTCTTGACCTTCGGTATAACCTTTTATGATTCGTTGAACTATAGAAGAATTTTTATCCAATACAATTGTTTTTCCTCTAAACTTATAAGTAAATTCATTATCTATAATTTTAAGATTGTTTCCAATATAAGATAGAAGAGCTTTTTGAACATTTAAGAGCAATTCTATTCTTTTCCAATCTATTCTTTTAGCAGATAATGATTTTTTAATTTTTTCAAAATTTACGTGGCTTGTGGAAATTGTTGTTAATTCCCCATTTATTGCCAAAGATATATTATTTTTTGAAATTATGTATGAATTTGTCATTTGTTTCTCCTATTTTAATTTCCTTACATTTATTTTATTATAACATATATTTCTTAAAATATCAAGTACTTTTTATTGATTAATATCAATATTAATACTAACACTATCTCTAACTTGTTCTCTAATATATTTACAAGTATTCTTTAATAGAGCATTTTTATTTCTTAGAATATAAGTATAGTCGGATTTGAAGCTTAATGGACATTCATTATTTTCACCTAATTCGTAATAGAAGAAATAATTGAAAATATCTTTTATAATTTCTTCTCTTCTTTCTTTAACATCTTCTAAACAAATTCTATCTATCCATTTGGATATTCTTCGTCTCCATCTTTCTTCTGCTGTATCGTTCCATAATAATCTAAATAAATTTTTATCATAATCAAAATCTATAAAAGTGTCTGGAAAAGAATCAAATACTTTTTGAAGTTTATCTAATTTTTGTTTAACATTATCCGAAAAGCAACCTAAGAAACTATCGCCTAAATTACAAATTGAATATCTAAAATTCGTTCTTAATTTGTATCTAAATAACATCTTAGATACAAATTTCGGATCCAATATTAATCTAAGATCTACTAAATTATATCCAACTTTCTTTAGAGTTGAAATTTGACGAGGTTTTAATATAAAAAATCTATCTATATTTGGATATTTATATCTAAATATACGAAGATTTTCTTTAAGTTCCGAAAAATAAACGTTTGGTCTATCATTCATATAATAAATAGTTTCATTTTTATTTGGATAATAGCTTTCAAATTCTGCTTTTTTGTAATAAAATTGTTTATAATTTTCGTTTATTACATATTTAATTCCAGGGCAACAAATAGTTTCAAAAAGTGGAACGGAAGCTTTTTTATCTTTCTTTTCTACCTCAATGGAAATAGGTTCAACACAAAACATGAATTTATTTAAGGTTTTGGTCCACTGTTTAACTTTTTCTAATTCTTTCGGCTTAACTTTTAAGTAATAAAATGAATTCGGAAATTCGTCAAAATTATCAGTAGCATAATCAATTATTTGATTCATTGTATTAGAACCAACATAGAGCTTAAATAAATATCCATTTCTAGAAACATTTTCTGCATATATTTTTCCAACTGACCTGTATTTTTTATTCGAATTACAACAAATTGAATATAAAAACCCTTTTTCTAATAATTTAAGTTGAGTAACATCAGTTAATCTACACCAATTATTAACAATTTCTACTGATTTATCTTTGAATTCTAATGCATTAATATCTGTTTGACATATATCTGAATTGTAATTTTTCATAAATTCTACATAAGATTTAAGAGTAGCTTTTTGAATCACCTTCTGTTTTTCCAAATGTTGTTTGATATAGATTTCCGAAGCTAGTTCAAATAATGATTTTTGAAGTGTTTCTCTAGAACGCTCATCTAATGACAAAGCTTCTCTAGAAGCCGTAACTGATAAACTTCCTATCGGAAATTCTATAACCATAATACCATTTCTTTTATAATAGTCCGTAAAGAATGACATAACATAACGTCTAAAGTCATAAGTATTTAGCCAAGGATATTTTTGTTTATTATCTTCTTGAAATTTTTGACATCTTTCTTCTAAGTCATTAATAGAAATATCATCTCTATTTAAGTTATAATTAACCATACCAAGTTTAACTTTGATTACGTTATTAACCGATTTATAGATAGTTAAATTTTTGTATTTAAATTTAACCTCTAATTTTGGTAATTCAATGTTTTGATTTAAGAATCTAGGTTTAATTCCATTAAATGCAAAGAAGTCTTTAATGGCTTGTTGAAAATCATATATATCTTCTTCTTTGATTCCAATCTGCACTTTTAAACCTGTAGGTTCATTTGTTTTTTGTTTATTGATTAAAGTTAATTGAGGAGTTCCATCAGAACTAAATGAAACTAAATAGTCGGTTTTGAGTCCATCGAAATAAGAAGTAACTGTAAATTGTTCTGTATAACATAGAGGGGTTTTAGATCCAAGACCTAAACCACCAATCAATTCATTTGTATGTGTTTTATCCGTTCCAAAATAAGAAGTATATAAATCTTTCATAGCTTGATCCGACAAACCAACACCATAATCTCTTATATAGAAAATTGGGTCTGTAGTTCTATCTGGAACAAATATATCAAAAGGTTTATCTGAATTTCCTTTTAGAATTTGACTATCCCAAGCATTACAACTTAATTCTCTGATTATAGTTGAAATTTTATTAGTATATAAATTATCTGTTAAGATCTTAAAGGCTTGAGGAGTGGCTAAGATCTTAAATTTAGTGCTATCTGTATTAATATTAGAACTAATAACAGCAGCGTCACAATTTGTATTGATTTTCATATTAACTTCTCCATTTATTTCCTTACATTATAATTATAATATATTTATAACAAGAAGTCAAGAGAAATTTTTTAGAAAATTAAATATATTATATTTATTCTATATAAAAAATTAACCAGTTGTTTAGAACTGGTTAATTTTTAGAAAAATATTAACGGGTAAAATAACTATCGAAATCAATAAAACTAAGATTCTTTATTGATTTCGTTCAGAGCAGTAATAACTTTATTCATTATAGAATCAATTTCTTGTTTAGAATATGATTCTATCCATTGTCCATTTGTTCTAACATAATTTTTATTATCAGTAACATCAGGAACCCCCATTAGAGCAATATTTGTTCCATAATATATACTAACCTCTACTCTAGTACCAGCAGTAACACTATCTGCTAAAACAATAGCATTTCTAGCAGCATTTATTGAATAGTTACTACTTAATAGTAAAGTATTATCTACATTTACATAGTCAACTTGATCATTAGTCGTTAAGGTTAAACCAAGTGGAATAGTATTTCCATCTGTCGAAAATCTATAAGAAATTAACTGTTTAGCTACTACATTCTCAACATTATCTGTTAGATAAAATTCAGTATCTTCTAGTAGATCATTTTCTGCTAACTGTTCATATTTAGCTCGACTCATTTCATTATAAATAACTTCTTTTAAATCTGTATCGGTAGTTGCCATCTAAATTTTCCTTTTCAATTATGCGTTCCAAGACACCGTAGCACCAGTAGCTCCCCAAGGAGCACCAGAAATAGAACCTTCTGACTTCTCTATAATTATAGAAGTTAGATTAGTGCAAGTTCTAAATGCACTAGAAGAAATATTAGTTACAGAACTTGGTATAGTTAATGAAGTAATATCTGTCCTTCCACGAATTGTATCTGAGGTTATTACAGTTAATCCATCTGGAATTCTAGCATTAGAACTTATAAAAGCTAATAGAGCTAGATCAGGTTTAGTAGCTACTGTTCGAAGTATTAAATTTTTCTTGCCTAAATGAAACATTTTTTATCCTTCCCATATAACCGTAGCACCAGTAGCTCCCCAAGGAGCGCCAGAAATAGAACCTTCTCTTTTATTAATCCGAATAGTTCTTAAAGAGGATCCAGAAAAAGCAGTAGAATTTATAATATTCACTGTTCCAGGGATTGTTATTTCTCTAACGGAACTACTAGCTAAAAAATTCTTTGGTAAAGATCTAATATTACAGCCTTCTTCAAAAATTACTGTTTGTAGATCAATATTTCCAGATAAACATCCTTCTTCTAAAATAGAAACTGAACAAGGGATTGTTATAGAAACTAATGATGTTTCAGCTAAAGCATAAGCACCAATTCGAACTACTGTAGATGGAATAGTAATTGAAGAAATACTAGTTCCAAATAAAGCATAATTTCCAATTGCGGAATAGTTTCTTGGAAAAGTAACAGAAGCTAAATCATTTCTATTTTTTGTTAGTTTCCAAATATCATCTGGATCTATGTAAGATGGAATAGTAATTGACGTTACTATTCCATCTAAAACTCCTACTAATGGAAAGATAGATGCTTTATATTGAATACAAGAATTTCTACTTATCAATTTTTTACCTAAGTAAAGAGCCATTAGTCATCCCACTTTCTAATAATACCAGCAACTTGATTTTTATTTTCCCATTTATCCGTTGTAGCATTATAAACTAAAATTTGTCCATTGATCGGATTAGTAATATCTACTGAAATTCGACCTGTAGCATCTAGAATATCTTTTAACTTTTTTGGAGTTATTGCTATTGTATCATCTTCACCGGTTTCAGCTTCTAAACTAGTAGCAATTCTGATAATACCAGCTTCTTCTTCTGTAGCAGGCCCTATCCGACTTGCTGTTTGCTTTAATAAATCTCTACTTAATATTTCAGACATTAAAGTATTTACTCCAAAATTTATATATTATGATTATTAATGTACTAAATGATTCTTAATCCTCTTCAACTATCTTTCTAACCAAGATCTATCTGTACTTGTCTTTTTTTCTTCAAAGAATTTTTTCATTCTTTTGATAGTATTAACATCCAAATCTTCCCCAGAATGAAGTACTTTTTTAGTATCTGGATCAAGCCATTCCATCGTATATCCATTAAATAATACATCTATATCTTTTCCATCAGGACTGTGATAAGTTATAATTGAATCATGATATCCAGCACCAGCATTAAAAGAACCAAAAGAAAATTCTCCAGGAAGTTCTCTAGATAAGAAATTAGCCATTTCTTCTACTTCTTTTTTGTGATCACCTAATCCTTTTCCTCGATAAGGCTTTTCTTTTGAAGTTCGATTATCTAATTTCCTATTATATAAAACTAGGAAAGGATTTAATTTCATTACCAAATTCTTAACTCTTTCAGTTGGATTTTTAATATATACAGCAGAATCAAGATCTTGCTTAATTGCTTCAAGCTGCATTTCTTCTGAAGGATTTTCAATATATGCAATAGATCTTCCATCTTTTTTAATAGCCAATCGTTTCATTTCTTCTGAAGGATTTTCGATACACCTAATAGAACTAGGAGCATTTTTAATAGCCAATCGTTTCATTTCTTCTGAAGGATTTTTAATATATTTAATAGCCCAACCGTCTCTTCTAACAGCTTCTAATTGAACTTTTTCTGTAGGATTTTCAATCTTACCAAGAACTTTAGCATTCTGAATAACAGCTTCTAATTGAACTTTTTCTGTTGGATTTTTAATATAACCAAGACTCCAAGGATCTTCTTTAATAGCCTCAAGCTGAAGTTTCTCACTAGGATTTTTAATAAATCTAATAGCATCACCGTCTCTTCTAACAGCTTCTAATTGAACTTTTTCTGTAGGATTTTTAATAAATTCAAGAGGAGAACTCCATGCTTCTCTATCTCTAACAGCTTCTAGTTGCATTTTCTCACTAGGATTTTCAATAAATTGAATAGCATAACCAGTATTCTTAACAGCTTCTAACTGTACTTTTTCACTAGGATTGTTAATATATTCAATAGCATAACCAGTATTCTTAACAGCTTCAATCTTAACAGCTTCTGAAGGATTTTTAATATATTTAATAGCATCACCGTCGCTTCTAACCGCTTCTAACTGTACTTTCTCACTAGGGTTTTTGATATATTGAATAGACTCAGGATCGTTACTAACTTTATTTAATAATTTTTCTTCATCAGAATTATTTTTAATAAGTTGTGTTTCAGAAGGTTCATTTTCACCATTCTTCTCCGGAGCATATTTACTATGTGGATGGTCTTTTATATATTGTTTTTTGGTTTTCTCATCTAGCTCTTTCCACTGTTCTTCTGTGTAACCAGCTTCTACAGCAGCTTTCAGCTCAAGTTTTAGTCTTTTTAAGATTTCCATCTCAAATTCCTCTAAGTTAATTTTTTCATAACTTTATTTATATAATAAAATTATTGAAAACAACATACCAACCTAATTTTACATCTTTAGATTTAATAATAGAAAAGAGGATTAAAAATCCTCTTTTTATTTAACAAACAATCTTTGAACCCATTCTAAAGAAATAGTAAATAACTTCTTTTCTTGTTTAGGATTTTTGTAAATCCCGTATTTTTTCAAAAGACGTTGAACTGTAGTTTGAGAAATTCCATAACGTTGTGCAATTTCTTTTTGAGACATATTTTCTTCAATATAAAAATGCCTTAGATCTTCTTTATGTGGTTTATTTTGAATCATTTTTATTTCTCCAATAAAAGTTTATTCAAATATTTTCTAGCTTCTGCTGCTGAAACGATTGGAATTCCGAATTTTTCAGCGGTTTTAACTTTAGTACTATCTGAGCTAGCTGCAAATAATACCGTAGTCTTTTTAGTTACACCTTTAACGGTTCCACCATTTTTAGTAATTAATTCTTCCATTTCAGGATCTCTAAAATTAGTAAAAGCAAAAGATTTACCTTCTAAGATATTACTAATTATTTCAGGCTTTTTAAAAATTATAAAATCTTTTAATCTAAAATATAGCTTTTTAAACTCTCTCCAATTTTCTTTAAATAAAGCTCGACCAGCTTCACCTAATCCTTTAATTTCTAATAAAACTTCAGGGTTAAGTTTTCTAAAATTACCATCTTTATCTTTTTCATTATTCATACTAGCTAAAATGTTTTCTTCTCCATAGGCATCAATAATCCACTGTAATTTAGTTTCCCCTAAACTATTCTTTTCATTCATAAAACATTGGCTTATATATAACAATTTAGCTAATGTAATATTTTTTAAACAATTATTTAATGCTTTTTCTACAGCCATAGCTTTTCTAGCTTGATAACCTTCCATTTCTATTAATTGACTATAACGAATAGAAATTAGTTTTTCATAAGTATTAAATCCAGCATCAAATAAGCTAGCAATAGTTTGATAACTGACATCTTCTAGATCCAATTTTGTAAAGAAATCAATTACTCCAGCTCTAGTTCTTCCAATACAATCTTTGTTTGGACAATAGATATGAGCGTCATTTTCTTCTAATTTAGTATGACAATATGGACAAATTTCTGGTATATCTAAATCGATTACTTTAGAAGAATCAGAAGCAATTACTCTTGGGATAACTCCACCACTTCTAACCAACTTAACATTACTACCAGTATTCCAACGATTTTCTCTTACATATTTAACATTTATTCCATTAACTCTATTAACTTCGCAACCTTCGAAATTCAGAGGCTCTTTTAGATTTAATACTGGAACAAAATTACCACGTTTAGACATTTCCCAATCAATATGATCGATAGTGCCTATAAGAGCAAATTGATCTTCTAAATTAGCTTTAATTGCTCTAGCTCCTTTTGGATTTAGGTCATTAGCTTCTTTACCTAGAGCATTAAATATTTTCATATTATTAACTCGTAAAACGATACCATCTGTTAGATATGTATAGTTATCATAATAGCCTTTAATTTCTTTTGACATATACTGTGGAGTTAGATCTAAACAATTAATTGTAGAATAATCTGCTATCAAAAAATTGTTCTTACGAAGAACTTCCATTATATCTGTAAAAAGCTCAAATTCTTTTTTTGCTACCAAACCGTAAACTACAATATCAACTAGCTTACAATTATCTTTAACCTCTTGATCTACTTGTTTATATTGATCATTAGTTAAAATAGGTCTTAGAATACCTCCAACTGCATTTCTTGGATGTTTATAACCAGTAATTTGTTTGAAATTAGATCTAGAAATAAGAGCTTCTCCGATAACATAAGTTGTTCCAGAATTGATTTCTATATTTAACTCTTTTGGAAAATTCATATATTCAGCTCTACCAGTAATATCTTGACCTTCAAAACCATTTCCACGAGTATATAAACGTTCAAATTTGCCATCTTTATATTCAATGAGCATTGATAAGCCATCTAGTTTAGGCATTTTAACTAGATCTAACTTATTATAGAGCTTAACTAAATCAGCTTCATTAGGTCTTAATTTATTAAGAGATCCCATAGTAATCGGAAGTCGAACTTTATTTTCTGTAGCACTATCATCGCCAACTTTGTTCAAAATTGGATTGGACGGATCTAAAGCCCTCAATTGCTCAACATAAGAATCATATTCAGCATCAGTTAGATCAGACTCCCCTAGTAAATAATAATCTCTATTAGCCTTTTTAATTGTCTCTATCAGTTGTTCTAATTCCATTGAACGCATTCCCTTTCGTTTTACAACAATCCATTTTGATGAAGAATTACTGCAAATAACTGAGCTTTTGGAGTTACTCCCTTTACTTTATCTATTTTTCTTTCTGGATAACCTAATTCATTAGCCCAAGCTATTACTTTCTTCCAATTCCAATCTTTGTATTTAATTTTCTTTTCAATAACTATACTATCTACAAATGCCGCAAATTCTTTAGCTTTCTGTAATTTTTCTTCTTCTTTGAAGTCTTTAGCAATTTTTAACTCTTCTAAATAACCTAAAGTTCTTTTCAAGATTCCTTTATCTGGATCTTTAGTTATTTTAGGCTTCCTTCCTTTTGGACCTTTACTAACTTTAGTTTCAATTATTTCTTTTTTAGCTTCATTAGCTATTTGTTCGAATTCATCAAAGTCTTCTTGTTCTTCGGAAGTTATTTCGTTATTATTAGTTTCTGAAATCAATGTAACTGAATCTTCAGACTCTAAAGAGTCTAATGTCTTTTTATTATCTAGAGCAAATCCAGATGATACCATTTTTTGAATACTATCGTCATAAATACTAACATTATCTGGTAGTTTTGCTTTAGCATTATAATGAAATTCTATAAGCTCAACAATTACCTTCTGTACTCTTTCATCTAATTTCATAAACATATCTTGAATTTTAGTCATTTCCGACATTCTTACTTTCTCCCTTTATTTAATTTATATAATAACGTTACGAGCGAAGTCTTCAATCTATCTTCAATTACTTTATTGCTAAGCCCTAAATCAATTGAAAGCAAATCTCCAACTGTTTTACAGTTATGGATAATTTTATTTACCTTATCTTTAGCCAAACATAAATTATCCGAAATTGTATCTAAATCCTTACTTGTTACTATCATTTTAAGTTCTCCCTATAGAAATACAATTATAAATTTAAAGTTATTCAGAAGAATTTACTGATTCTTCGGAAATAATTTGATCTAGAGCTTCTAGACCTTTTTCTACAGCCTCTTTTAAGTTTCCTTCATTAGCTGTAATATTAATAATACCACGATTTAGCTCGTTTTCTTTTGTGGATATTACCATCAATGGATAAAATGTTGGTATGAATGATACGAACCAACATAAAAATGATGGATTCAACTTCTTAACCATTTCAGTAATATCATTTTGATAGAATTTTTCGTAATTATTTATCAAATGCAAAATAAATGGATTTTTAACCATTATATCTCTAGTTCGTTGCATTTTTAGAATCAATTCTACTAAATTAGTTTCTGAAGAGCTATCTGAACGTAATTGCGAAAACCAATCTTCTACATCAATTACATTTACTAAAATATTATTTTCCTTACTTAAATCTTCTTTTAGTTTCGATACATCTTCAGATCTGCAATTACTTAAACAAATACAACTATCTAGATTAAGAATAGCATTTCGTTTTAAGTTAAGTGCTTCAGCTAATTTCATTTTTAATTCCTCTCTATAACAAGTCAATAAGTCTAGGTCTAAGTTGCTCTATCATATTATTCCAAGTCTTTTTATCTTTTTCCAATTTCAAAAATTTCTGAACAGTTTCTAAAAATTTAGACTTCTCTAATTCTTGGATATCAATAACTTGAGTAACTTCTTTTTTATTATTAACAGTTTTATTATACCAATCTACAAAATCCTGACAGTCATTTGACAAAATTGCTAACAATCTAGCTTGAGCTGATTCTTTACCTTTTGTTTCAATAGCTCTTTTTTGTTCAAAATATAACGAAAGCTTTCGTTCTATTTCATCCTTTGAACTATCATCTGCCGGAATTATATTTAGTAGATCCTCTTCTTCTCCTTCTGCGTTACCTATATTGAATGAAAATAACTTACTGGAAAATCCATTTTCTTCTTCTACAATTCGTTGTCTAGATTGAGCGGTATAGAAATAAATCAAATTAGTTCCATAATTAGTAACGCTTTGACGAATAGAATTTAGTAAATGATTACTTCGTAATTTACTTTGTAAGTCATAACAACTGCAGCAAGCTTGGTAAACTAAATCCGAAACCAGATCATCTAGAGTGCAATTATTTGAAGTAGCTATGAATCTTAACTTCTTATAAGCATAATTTTTCAGTGATGGTTTTAAGACTTTTATATTTTTGATACATAGATCTTTAACTTCTTTTGGATCTAAAACTTTCGGAAATTCAAAAATCTCTTTGAAATAGTTAGTAAGAACGCCAGTTTCACGAATAAATGGAATAATATCCAAATTTCGTAAAATTTGCTCTTTTGGCTGTTTATTCAATTCAAATTTATCTAAACTTTTTATAACCTCATTTTTATTACAAATGTTATTTTTTATTAGATAGAATAAGAACCCTCTGAAATTCAAAAGAAGAATTGGGTCTAATCTAACATTTAGGTTTAGATTTTGAATATCTTTTTTCGGCATAAAAGCTAAGGATTTCTTAAATTCACTAACGGAATAGAACCGCATATTGAACAAAAGAATACTCTTATAAATCTCTTCTACTTGTTTTGTTGTATAAAGATAATAAGGCGCTTCTACGCACGATTTTTTTAAGATATTATCAAGAAGAGGTATATGATACATTTTGATGTCCCGAATTAGAGGTTAGTATTTTATTCCGTACATTTTCATATAATCAATAACATTGGTTGGTGTATAATCTTCTTTCTTCATTTCTTCAATTGACGGGTAGGTATAATTTGGAATCAAATTCTTCATAGCTTCTTCATCCAGAATTTTACCTTCTGCCAAAAGACTCTTATGTTTTTCTCTCCATTGTTTAGTATTTAATAAAGCTCCAAGTTCAATTTCCCCTAACCAAAGTTTTTCATTTTGTTTTGAACCTTCAATTAGAGCCATATTATCTGAACGATCTGTTAAGCCTTTGAAAACGACTTGAACATAAGAGCTAATATAATCGGACTTTCCTAAGTTGAAATAAGCTAAATCACCTAAAGACCAACCTTTCATTCTATTATATCCCTCTTGAACTAGAAGGGCTGCTAATTCAGTTAATTTACTCTGTGGTACTTTTCGAATGAAAGAATAGAATTCTTTATCTTGATTATTAATAATTGTCAAATTTTTCGTATTATAACAAAAATTACTGCAAGGGCTAGAATAACTTAAATATCCAGCTAATTTACAAGTAAGATTCTCGCAAGGGTGAATCATATCGGTATAATATAAACAATCCCCACAAGTTAATCTAATTTCTGTTTTATTTGCCATTTTTGTCTCCATAAATTTAACCTTACAAAACCATAATAATTACGAAATTCTTAATAAATCATTAAAATTTAGTTAAACTTCGCAAAATTTCTTCAATGAATTTCGTAGTATTTGAAAATCCTTTATCTTTTCCAGCTTTTCTGATCCTACGCCATTCATAATCTGATAAATTAACCACTATCATTTTTCTTCTCGGCTTATATATATCTGTTTCTCCCTCCATATATCTACGTTTTGCATCTAAGATTTCTTTAATAAATGGTGCTGCTCTTTTTAGTAATTCTTCATCATTGAACCAATTTTTGTTCTTTACCGTTTTAGCAGCTATTGATTCTGCTGTCTTATGTATATTAAAATGACAGTTCGAATGTAAAAATACTGTTCTACCGTTTTGATCTCCACCATAGCTTACTGGAATGATATGATGTTCTTCTACATCATCCAATAGAGGCTTCTGGCAAATTGGACATAAACCATTTTCAGAATTTATTGGCTTAGTATGGTTTGGCACGAACTATCTCCATATAATCAAATTTTCCGTCATATATTTTTAACTTAACAGAATCTTTAATATTATTTAATAATAGAAAATTACTTACTTCCCTTTGAATCTTATCAATAGTTCCAGATGTAAGTGGTTTAGAAGTATATTTTTCTACTAAATGACTTTGAAGAATTCTTAAGAATTGAATATCTTCAGGCTTGTTCCGGACCATTTCTTTTTCCCTTCTTTTCCAGTTGTGCTTCCATTCTAAGTTTTTTAAGATTTTGAATATTCTTCATTACAAATTTCAAATCTTTATATGTAGATCGATTTGGAAATGGTAGAGCATAACCTTCTATCTGTAGGGTTACCTCAGATAAAAATGAAGTCGGCCAAAACCAAAAGAAATAATATTCTGGAAAATCTTTATATAACATTGGCATACTGTACAATAAAGTCATTTTTTGATCAAAATGATTTTCCATAATTGTCTCAAGCTCTTTATTACTTAGTTTTTTCTCTTTTTTAATTGCTAAAACATATTGATTGGACCATAAGATACCATAAGAGGTTCTAGTAGTGATAATTCCAAGCCTTGGAAACTTTTTATAATCTGGACTCGTTCCATCAATGATCAAACTCATTTTTAGAGCTAATTTATCTGGATTGTCTTCTAAATTATGTCTCATATCCTCTAAATATTTTTCTAATAAATTATATTCAGACCTTTTAAGCTCTAATTCTTCATTTTCCTTTTCGGCAGCATATTCTTTATTAGTTAAGATTTCTAAATCTGCTAGATCTGTATAAATTTTCTTTTTAGCTTCTTTCTTTAGCTTATTAACTTTTGGGATATAAGTAATTCCAGTTAATAACTTAAAATCATCAAATACTTTTTGAATATTATTCTTAATATCTTCTAAATCGGATTGTAAAATCATAGGATCAACTCTATCAAGAGCGGACTTAATAGATATTAAAGAATTAACACATCGACGTAAAGTCTTCCTAGCAGGTGTTACGACACCGAACATTTTCATTGCAGCTTGAACTTTTGCTATTTGACTTGATAAAGTTTCTGAGTCTAACTTAAGATCAATAGAGTCTAGAAGTTCAAAAATTTTATAATCCTTAGTTTCGTCTTTTGCCATTTCCGAATTTCTCCTTTATAAATTTTAAGTCTTCTATTACAACTTCCAACACATTATTTAATTTATTATTTAATGATTCAAGATTTTTATTAAAGTTATCCAATGTTATTTTTGTTTTTTCTTTATCTAATCTTGAAAGTCTTTTAATTGGTAGGTTCATAATAATTTCTGCTTGTTCATTAGAAAGTTGTAATTGAGTCTGAATTATATTTTTTGTATCTTCTTCTTGTAAGGCTTGAAAGATCAACTTAGTATTTTCTGCTGCTTTGAGCAATAAATTCTGATAAGCTATATCTTTTTCTACCTGTTGTTTCAAATAATTCAAATGATCTTTTTCTAATTTTAATCGGAAATGACACCAATTTTCAATTATCTTAGGTATGTTGGTCTCTCTATATTTAACTTGTATTTCACCATTCTTATCTACCATACGATTCAAAACATTTGTACTATATAGAAATTTAGTGCGTAATTTTTTAAGAATTTTCTCAATAGCTTTAGAATCAGAAGATTTACAATTTAAATTAATTATGATTTTAACTTGTTCTCCACCTTCATCTCTAACTGACTTAACTTCAGATAATTCATCTAAATGGTCTAATATTTTTTCTACATCAAAATTATCTGGAATACCGGTTATTTCAATCCTATCTTTAAATAATTCATATTCTGGTTCAAATGTAATCGATCCAGATCCAGTCTTAAAATATTCTTTAAGCTCTTGTTCAGTAGATACACATCTACCACCATAAGTATTGGTAAAATCTAATCGTTTTTCTAAGTCTATGGGGAGAGTTCTATTAGATAAGTAATAAATACATACGTCAATTATTGAATCTATTGTAAAGCAAGGTAAACCGGTTCTAACCGCCATTGCTATTCCAGAAGCATTAGCTAATAAAACTACAGGTAAACGAGCAGGCAAATAAACCGGTTCTTTTTCTGTTCCATCGTAATTATCTGTATATGGAACAATTTCCAAATAATCTTTATCCAAAAGAATAACATCCGAAAATTCACTTAAACGACATTCTGTATATCTTTCTGCCGCAGCTGAGTCACCAGAATAACTACCCCAATTGCCTTGACCTTGAACTAAATTATACTTTCTATAGGCTTGAGCTAAATTAACTATTGCTGGATAACTATTTCCGTGAGGATGATATTTTCCCATCACTTCTCCAGCTACGCGAGCAGATTTTTTATAAGCTAGATTATGAAAAAGACCTAGCTTATACATACACCACAAGATTTTACGTTGAACCGGTTTCAAACCATCTTTAAAATCTGGAATTGCTCTATCTTGAACTGTTTGAATAGTATAACGTTTTAAAGCAGAATAAGTGAAATCCGTTAATGATATAGTTGGTATATTTTCTGACAACGCCTTTTTACTCCAGATATAAGATTAGACCTATACGTTTTTTACAAAATTTAAAAAGAGAAATTCAATAAATTCTACTAGGAAATATCTGTGTGAATTTAGTATATCTAATCTGTCCAAATTCTAAGTTTGACTATCGTTGGTTGAGCCCATTGTGTAGCAGAACCGTTCGTAATCAACATTTTATTCTCGTTGCCTTTTTGAACTGGTATTAAATTTAATAAGTCTGATTGATTTGCTTTCGTATCTAATGCAGAATCTATAGCTGTTTGTGAATGAATTAAAAAGATTCCACTATTAATTTCCTTCTTAGGTTTTCTGCCACGTCTTGACGCCTTTTTTTCCATTATTATTCCCCGCAAAATTAATTCAAATAAGCTTTACCAGAAAATTCTCCAGAAAATGAAATTTCAATTGTATTAGAAGGTCTATATCTAACTTCTCCAACTACTTCAGTTCCAGCAGAATCTACTACAGTAACACTTGGAAATTGATTCGTTTTTGGATGTACAATTATCCAAGTTCTACTTGGAAGTGCTTGAGTATATACATAAGTTCCAACATCTGATTTATGAGCATATAATTGTTCGGCTTGCTCTTGAGTTAAGAAAATACTCGTATCCCCACCTAAACAATTCCAAGTACCTTCTGTCCATAAATAATATTGTCCATTAGCAATAACTTTATAAAGATCTCCATAAGTACCTTGATCTGGAAGATTTTCAATAGCAGTTACAAAACCTCTATAATGAATAGCTAGAAGATCTTTTACTAATATCTGACTATTTGTTATACCTTTCATTTTTACCTCTTAATCATTACTCTAAATAAAACAACTGAATCAATAGCACTAGCATCTTCAATTTTATTTTTTGATCTAATAGTTAGAATTCCATTTCCTGTTATTGCTTCAGCTGACCAATTACCACTTATACTTTCTTCATATATAAATCTAACTGATGGTAAATCATCTTCAACTGCATCTGATATTGCGAATGTATTCAAATAGGGGAAATCAGGGTCTAATCCATCTTCAACTGAACTAACTAAAGTAATTCCTCTTGTAATTACTTTAACACCAGCATTTTCGATACTCTCTTGAACGTAAGTATTAATTTCTGTTTTAGCGGAATCAATATCACCTTTAACAGCTATTTCATCAGCTTCAGTAAAAGATCCATTAGTTTTACCAGTAGTATAATACATACCAGTTGGATTTACATTGAATCTTGAACCTACATTGGAAGTTTTATCTTTCGAATAAATCTGAACACAAATAGCTCCAGCTTCATTTCCACCATCATTAGTTCCAACATAAGATAAGATATTAGCATTCTTATTATAATATTGAGAACCACCACCGTCTGATTCATTGAATAATAAAGCATAAGAACCGGCATTAGATCCAGAAGATTGTGTATAAGTAGTTTTGAAATAACCTTTAGAAGCATCCGTAGGATATTTACTAGTTGACCAAACACGACCTAATATCGATTTGATTGTTTCAATATCTTTAGCATCAATTTCTTCTTTAGTATTGTATAATTCAGAAGCTTCTATTTTTGTTAAATAAGGGGTAAGATCAATTATGCCTCTAAGATTATCCCAACTTGTTCCGTTCCAAGCTACATTATCACCGGCACTAATTTCATGATCTGGGTCAGCATTAACAATGTTCCAAACATCACCAATTTCTTGACCTTCTGTTGGTAAGTCTGAATAATTCTCTACAGATCCTTTATAATGAAAAGCTCCAGAAATTTTTGACTCTAAATCTTCAATAGCTTGCTTATTAAGTTCTACGTCATCAGCTACTGCATCAATTTTATTATCTAAGGTGATATCACCTTCTTGACGATTTTCAGTTTCAGTCCCTAAATCATCTTCTAAGGCATCAACTTTACGTTTTAATTCTTCAATATCACTTTCGTCATCATTATTTAAATGTTTTTGAATGTCTTCATAAACTTCTAATAATTGATTATTATCCCAATATTTGATTTCTCTAGAAAAGTCCCAAGGAAATTCTAAAACGATTAAATTATTAACTTGTTTAACTGATAATAAAGTCGAAGTGTTTAGCCAAATAGCTGTATATGGAATATTGTATGATGTAATTCCAGCTTTTTTTAACTCTTCTTCTAATGTGGCTTGATATTCTAATCGTTGTTCTGCAGTAGAAAAATATTCGCTATAAACTTGTTTATCACTATATATAATTATACCAGGTTTGTTGTGTAAAGTAGCAAATTCGTAATATAAAAAACCGCGTTTAGTAAAACTTTGCATAAATCTAACTCCAGAATAACTGAACTATTTTATTTCTATAAATAAAATTATTAAAATCTAATTTGAAAAAGAGGAGAATTAGCTATGAATTCTCCTCTTTTTAATTAACTATTTATTGCATCTATAAATAATGAACCACAAATCCATCTATTCATATTTAAGTCATAATCAAAATAGATAGAATAATTACCCGATTCACTCATATCAGGAGCATCTGCTTGATAGAAGTAATCTGTTCCCCAAACAATTGTTGGTGTTCCAGTAATTTGTAACATTACTTTAATTTGGTTATATTTAGTTTTATCTGTTGGCTCTACCAAAGAAAACGTAGTATTTCCATTGAGATTAATTTTATAGATCTTATTAGACTCTAAAGTAATCGTTCCAGAAGTAGCTTCAATAACTTCTACCGGAATCATATAGTTTCTAACCCATTGTCTAGTAACTACTTCTGTATCATAAGTATTTTGATCTAGATCACTTGTTCTTTTTAAGCCACCAGAAAATGTTTTTGTTCCAGAAATAGTTTCATCTGAAGTAAAATCTACATAACGTGAACCAGATATATTAGCCGAAATAGTTCCATTATTATCTATAGTTATTGAAGTTCCATCTGGTTTAACTAAACCTAATGAAGAATTTGTAGCTTTATCTGTAGGTTTTACTACTCCAGTAAAATCCACTGAAATCAAACCAGTATCTGTAATATCAATACCATCACCAGCAATTACTATACCAGCTTGTGATTTCGAAGCTATTGGTAAATCGGCTAATGTTAAGTAACCCCAAGTATTTCTAACTCCATCAATAATAGTAGGAACTGCTGAAGAATCTGCTTTAGCACTTAGAGCGGTATAAACACCACCAGAAGTAACTAAATTCGTAGAATCTTCTGTAGGAATAGAATCTACCGTTGATTGTTGACTTGCAATTGCATTATAAACGAAAGCTGTACTAGCTATTTGAGTAGTTCTTGTTCCAGTAGGAGCAGTAGGAGCAGTAGGAATACCGGTTAAAGCGGGACTTGTTAAAGATTTATTAGTTAAAGTCTGAGTAGCATTTAGTTTAACGACATCTTCTGATTCTGTATTATCAATTTTAGTAACATCAGTTGCACCATTAGCGTTAACTAATAAATAGTCGCCAACTTTCCATTCTATTCCATCTATAGTACCATCTCTATTGACATAATACATATAACCAACTTTAGAATCACTTAAAGCAGAATAATCACCTGCGCTAGCATCAAAAGTTCCTTTATAAACAACGCCACCAACTAAAGCTTCTTGAACATATTTAGTAGTAGCAATTTTATTAGAATTATCACCAGTATTAGGAGTTAAAGTTTCTGTCCAAGAGTTTCCTTCATTATCTACGTGTAGTTTAATAAAACAACTTCCGTTATTATTTGGATTCTGTGTAATTACAGTAGTAACCAATTCTCCAGCTGTAGTATATTCTTCGGAAATATATCCGATACATTTTTCTGAATCTCTAAATTCATATCTATTTATTAAAGTATCAGTTTGAGGTAAGGTTCCTACAGTTATGTCTTCATTATATAATGAAAATCTACCATCAAAAGTTAAGAAATTCGGTAAATTCTCATCTTCTAAGTCAGTAGTCTCTCTATATACTAACTCACTAGTACTATCATAAGATCCTAATCCAACTGTAAAAATAGTTTCAGCCTCATTTTTATTTGAAATTGTTAGAGTATTTTCAACTTCATCAAATGTAACTATATATGGATAATTATAGGTGTCTTTGAGAAATGCATAATTCAAAACTGTTACTAAAGAACTGATATTGTCTACGCTAAATGGAATATTAGTAGTTCCCGTAATCGAATCCTTAATTTGAAACATTAATAAATCTGAAATTTCTACTATAGATAGATCTATTGTTCTACTAGAAGCTGCTTCTGAAAGATTACCATTTTGAACTAAGAAACTTATCTCATTAGGAATAACAAAATCTAATTTATCACTTAAAGAAACTTTTGAAGAAAATACATTCCATCGTCCACCAGAACTGAAAGTTGAACTTCGTAACCCATTTCCAACAAAAGATTTAGAACGAACTTCAGCATATTGATCTGAAGTTATATTATTTTGTAATATATCTATAACTGAACTATCTGTAGATGCTAAAGTAGCACCACGACCTAATGTTAATTTTCTAGAAACATTTGAAATATTTGTTTTCATTATTCATTACCTTTGAAATAATTCATAAATATTGTTCCTTGTCCATAAGCATAGTCTAAAATAGAACAATAAATCTTATAAGTATCTGAAGTTACTGGTATATTTAAGAAGACTCGTAAATCTTCATAATCTAGATATGGACAATCTTCTGGATCAAACAAAACTTGATTTAAATTATCTACAATTCGTAATTTAGCTTCTTTATTAAATTGAGAAGAAATATCTAATATTATTTCCATTACAATATCACCATTTTTACAATTAAATGTAATTTGGTTAGTTGTAATAGTTTGTAGATCTGTTCTAGTATAATAAATTGATCTTTCTTCAGTTTGTTTTTTGTTATACCAAGATTTAGTAATAAAATCTGAATCTTGAATTCGTTCATCATAATCATCTAAATCAACAGAAGCTGCCAAACCAACTGTTCCAGTTCCAGGCATAATTCTTAAATTCGAAGCTTCAATTGTTGGTAAAGATTTTTGAATAATCAAATTACCCTTTAGAATTGAATCATGATCTACCGTTAAAGTAGATTTAACTATAGTTGGATTATTTTGAGTTCCTAAAAGAATCGCTTGATTGTTATCTGGTAGAAGTGAAATATCATTTCGCGAATTAATAATTTGAAGAACACCAGTATCTGATTCTTCATCTAGATTTTCTACTATTAATAAATTCTTTCCAGATGAACTTAATAATCTATCCAAATAAGCCCATTCAGGTCCGTTAGTTTCATTTGAACTAGTCCAAAGAACTTGTCTAGTTAGACCTTTACTTAAAGAAACTGGAGTAGAAGTTCCATCTCCAACTAATAATTCTGATTCAGTAAAAGGCTCAAATTCAAAAGGTTGACCTTCTGAAACATTAGTAATAATACCTTTTTCATTAACTACGATAGCTGGATATTTATAGAAACCAGAATGAACATTGGTTTGAACCGGTAATACTGAATCTTTGGAAATATAAGTTAAACCAGATTCATTTGAATCAATAGCTACTAAATATCCAGCTTTATCTATATAACTACTTTGTCCACCACTTGGAACATCCGCTAATTCATAAAAATATTCAATCTTTAATGCAGAATTGATATCATAATTGATGAATCTTAAACCATTTCCACGAGAATTAACGACAACTAATTGACCTTCCGCATTTTCATAACTTCGTGGAGTGTCATCTAGATCTAAAAAACTAGAATAAGATTTGCCAAAAATTAAACCACTTCCATCTTCATTAACTTTAACAACTTTACCCGCAGACTCATCATAAGTACTAGGCGTATCTACAAGTTGTAAGAATTTGATTTGTTCAATTTCTATATTATTCTCTACAGGAAGAACAACAGTTAAATCGCCACCTTGGTTAATTTCAATTATATTGCCATTATCTGTTACTGTTATCTCAGCCATATTTAGTAGAATCCTTATTTATCTGATCCATTCTTAATAGATTTAACTACATTCGGATCTAGTATTTCTTCTAATTCAAAATCTTGATCAATTTCTGGAAAAATATCTTCATCAGGCATAAACAATACTTCATCATTATCACCGAAAGGTGATTCTGGTTCTTCGCTTAAAGTTTCTTTTTTTGCCATTAGAATCTCCAAGATATTTTTATAAATAAAATTATTAAAAACTCTCAGAATTTAACTAAAAATTTCTAACCCATCATAGGTTGGTCATTCAGATAAGTAATACCTCTATCAATCTTAAAATCGCCTTCAATAATTCTGGTTACTATACCTTCTGGAGATCTTAGAACAATATCCCATACCCAATCACCTGTTTTATACATAGGTTGAATAACGGTATAATCTATATTAATACGAATATTTCCAGCAAAATCTAGAGTCATTGTTCCATCACCAGTTCCTTCTGTATTAGCTGTAGCCGCAACAATATGACCATCTTTTCTTTCTCTAACGCAAAAGGCTCCAGTATAATCCGTTAAGTCAACAGCAGCACCATTACCTAATCTCCATACGAACCATAGATTAAGAGATTCGTTAGCTTTTGCATATATATTAGCAACCGCTCTAGCTCCGTTCTTATAGGCATTTTGATATTCTAATTGACTTTGATTATTTACTGTTAATGTTGTTGCCATTATTAACGTCCTTCAGTTATAAAACTTTATTATTTTTAAAAATTTAGAAATCTCTTTCTATTCGTTATTCCATTTTTCAAGGGCTTTTTCCATTTCCCCTCTAGCCTTCTTAATAGCTAAATCAAAATCTTTTTGAGAAATAGAAGCAAGGGCTTTAGTAAATCTTGCAATTTGTTCAATTTGCTTAAAATCTACAAAGTTCGTAGAAACGTGAAAATCACATTCTGCTTGAAACTTATCGTCTAATGTAATAGAGCTAGACATATCATTTCCAACGTCTATAGTAAAATATACTGTATTTCTATAAGACTGTCCAACTATAGCTCCAGCTAAGTTAAATGCTACTCGGTCGTAAGCCTCTGCAGCTCTATTTAACGGATTCGGGAGTTTATTAAATATAGGGCTTAGATATTTACTAACAATATCAACGGCTTCTTTTCTATGCTTCTTCATAATTTCAAAAAATGTATCGAAATCATAATCAAGTTTAGCATCAACTTCTTTTAAATTCAATCTTTTTAGAACTTTCATTTTTTCCTCTACATATTTTTCCAGTTAGTTAGTTCAAAATGGGGTTTATCCACTAAACTTTTCCAATTACCACCCCAAGTAATTAAAATATTCTTTTGTTTAGCAATTTCTAAGAACAACTGAGCTAGTTCGTCCCATTCTTTACTATTGTTATCCCAACCACCATTTTTCATGGGTATCGGATAAGGAATAATATCAACAGCTCTAGATGGTAAAAAATTATGAGCCGATTGTCCAAATTTTGCTTTACTATTGCCTTTGACATAAGCAGCATCTTGTTCAGCTCTACTTCTATAAGAACAAGTTATTGTTATATCCCTATAATGTAAAACTTCATTAACTATTTGAGCCAAAAGTGGGTGCAATTGAGCAAGTCTAGCTTGTCCAACTTTACTTAGTCCATAAGCAGTTTCTTTTCGTTCGAAACGACCTATTTTCATCGTAAACACCTCTTCTTTCACTTCTGGCTCTTTTAGCTCTGTAGAAGTCTGTTCTATTTTAGTCGATTGCTTTTGTATCTGGGTCGATCCAAATAATTTCGGAAAGATCTTTTTCAGACAAACAACTAGCCAAGAGTTTGAGCAATCTATCTTTTTCGAAGATAACATATTCTGCATAGTCAAAAGCCATATCTGCTAATTTAATAAATTGTTCTTTAGTTAAAGAAATAACTTCATTTTCAAATGTTTTAAATAATACTTTAGAGTCTTTTTGATCATATTTCCCTTCGGAAATTTTCATTCTAATACCTAAGATATTAGATTTACTGTTCGGATCCATTTGAGCGTGATATGATTTTTTATTAAAAATAAATGCTACACCTGTGTTCAAGTTAGATTCTTTTAATTGTCTAATTTCCTTTTCCTTTTCCTCTTTCAATTGAGTAAAAGTTTTTTCTAGATATTTCTTACAAATAAATCTAGTTTTAATCTTTTTCTTCTTTCCATCAAAAGTTTCTATTTCTAATACAGTCTTATCTTCTGAAACTACATATTTAAACTTTTCATTCTTTTCCTTTTCTTTTAATACAGGAAAGAATCCATTTTTTAACATTAGTTCTTCGCAATTATTAAAATTAGAAATTCCATTATATCTTTCTGGAGCATATTCTAATTCTACATCTGATTTAATTTTAGCATAGACTCTAGTAGTCATTTAAATAAACCCTTTAAGTAAATAAAGTTGTTCTTCATATAAATAAAATTATTGAAAATTCATATTCTGATGGTATTTTTAATAATGTTTTCAATAGACTGACATATATAAACATATTTATCAGCTTTTATCTTAGTACAATAATCTTCTAAGACCTTTCTACTAAGATCAGTATATTGTGAATAAGCTTTATTTCTAGTGAGATTGAATACTTGAATTGGAGTTAAAGTATAGTGATTATTTTTATATGATAAACTAATAGCTCTAACTTTATGACCAGAAATTTCTAATTTTATTTGAATATCTTTATGATATATAAATATCCATTGATTCTTTATAGCATTAAAATAACTAACTGAAGGATAATTAACTACATTAAAAATTTCGAAACTTGTATATCCAAGTTCTTTCAGATGTTCAATTTCTAATTTAGTTAGTTTCTTTTCTAATTTTTTCTGATAGAATATATCTATTATCCAATTAAACATAAGAAATCCCCGCTCTATCTTAGTTCATTAAAAATTATTGAAATGTAACAGGGATTTTTGAATTAGATAAAATATATATAGAGTTATTTCTAGAAGAAGTTCAAATCTAATATTCCGATAATATGATCGATAAGCTTCTTCAGCTTTTCTTCTTAATTCCGAATCTAGATCTATAGTTCGAATACAGTGATTTATAAATGCACAAATGAACATACAAATCATTTATTTATACCCAATTCTAGTAAACCATTGATTTCCAACTTGAAAATGCTTAGCTCCTTTATGCTCTAATTTTCCAAAATAAGTACAAAAATTAGGATGAACAATTTGAACTAATTTCTTATTTTCTAAATAAAAATCATCAGTTTTAAGATACTCTTGGAGTTTTTCAAAACGATAATTAGATTTTAGATTATATTCATTAAAATTCTTTAAGAATTGAATAGCTTCATAATTTAGAAACTGTTCCCTCTGTAATTGAAATCTATCATTCATATAACTTGGAAAGATAGCAAATCCTAATCGTAATCCACAACCAACTAATTTATCAAAACTTCCAACAATAACTGTAGAACAACTCTGATGTTCTACTTGATTTTTGATATAATCTAATTCTGAATAAGTTTGATCAGAAATTTGAATCACATCGGACTTCGTAGGAAAAGCTCTTGGTTCGATTGAAACATATCTAAAATAATTGTTTACACTTCCGCAACTATAGAAGCAATCAAAATCTAACCTTTCATAAGCATACAAGTCTTCAAAAATTTCTTTACTCGAAGTTTTGATCTTGAAAGGAACTCGAACAGGTTCTATATTTAGAGCTTCACAAAAAACATCTAACATACCCCACGTAGGATAGCTATAGAACATCTTTTTAGGTCGAAGAGCTAAAAGAGTATTCTTAACTGCATTTTCGCCACCATTGGCTAAAATAAATCGATTTAGGGGTATATCAAATATTTTAGAAAAATTTTCATAAGCTTCTAACATATCTGGATATTTTCGTAAATGCTCTAATCCTTTAGTTTCTAAAGGTTCATTAGAAGAACTTATATCCCCTAAATCTATTTTAGCTCTATAACTATCTCTAATCAACATCTTCTTGAATCTTTGTTGGACAACTATAGAAATTACTAAATTCGTCTTCAGTCAATTTTTCTTTTTTCTTATCTTCGACAGTCTTCTTCGGAGTATTTTTCTTTTCTTCGTAGATCCATTTAGCAAACTTCAATGGATTTCCCCTATTCATTAATTGACTTTCAGTTAAGTTAGCTTTGATGAAATCTTCTTCAAGATCATGTTTTACACTATTCACAACAAAATTTATCTGTTTCTTAAAACTACCATAAATACTTACATTATCTGTTTTAAGAATAAGAATTCCGTTCAGTGAAACCTGTAGACCTTGAATTAATTCTACTTTTCCTTCTGGAGCAATAAATAAAAAGTCTAATTCATCAATGCCATAACGGAACCCAGCAGGTGTAATTTCTACATTCCGAATTTTCTTCATATGCTCTGGATTATTGATATAATTTTCAATAGCCATAACCATATCAGTATATTCTCTAATTCTAGTCATTGCTTTCGCCTTTCCATTTTAAATTAAAACCAATTTTGAAATATGAACTTTTTAACTTTACAAGTTTTGAATTCAATACGAAATTCACAATTTGGAGTTACAATGAATTTATCAACTTCTATCTCTTTTCCATTATAGATAAATTTAATATCTTTCGAATTATTTATATCCATATTTTGAGGTTCTTGAGTTATAGTATCAAGAATCTTAGTAAGCTGTTTATATTTCATAATGAATCTCCATTTTGTAATTCTATATCAGATTTCTTTTACAGAATCATAAACTCTTGTTTAAAATAGTCAATAGTTTTTTCGGTAGACTTATAACATTCAATATCAGAATCGATTCGTTCTAAAATAGAATTATAGATGAATTTTGCTTTAGAATATGGAACAAAACTCGGATCATTTAATAATAGATCTGGATCATTTAAGGATTTATAGAAATCTTCATTAAAATATTTGTTTAAGCAATAAGCATAAACAATAGCTACAAAAAATGATTTAGCTGGATATATAAGTTTAGATTCTGTTTTAAAAAAATGAACAGTTAAATCTATCAAGTCTTGATCAGAAAGAATAAGACGACTACAAGGTAGATTGTAGTCGTCAAATTTATTTATTTTGTAAGATTTTTTTCTAAGCTCTTTTAAATAACATTTCATTAAAATGACAATCTAACTGAGCATAATACTAAACCTTCGTCGTATTCGTCTTTATCTTCCAGTGCAATACCAATGATTTTATCATAAGCATCCTGTGAAACCATACCAATACCCTCTAGTTCAGATACTGTAATTTCATCAAATTTCTTAACCTTACCAACAACTCTAACAGGAACACGACCTGTTAATGCAATAGCAGTGGCATTTTCTAAATCAGCAATTTCTCCATTCATTAAATAAGCTGGTTTAGAAGTAACAACAGCATTTACTTTTTCGTTTTTAGCTGCTGTAATTTCTTTTTTACCACCGAACATTACCAATGTTCCCGCTGGATAACTCTCATCTGCTATATAATACTCAGCCAAGTCACCCCAATTAGCTCTATTAGCACGACCTTGAATTATATTTTCAAATGTAACTGTTCCAGTAAAAGTAACATCTCCAACATTCGACATATCTATTTTTGCATAAGAATGAGGTAAGTCAACTTCTTCGAACGTTGAATTCATAAAATCAACTAAAGCAGCTTCCGAAGGATATCTAAAAGTACTTGGATTTGTCTTATTAACATTTTGAACTTTATTATTAATAGTTTCCGATTCTACTTTTAGAGCAATGGTTACAGTAGTAATAGCTATTCCAACAAAATAGTTATTTGGAGTAGACGTTAACAAGCCATTTTGACCTGCATAATATCTAACCCCTGGAGTCAAATTCCAACTATCATTAGTAAAAGTGCCTGTTGAAATTAAATTATTACCAGCACCTCTAATTCCAATATAACCCTTACTAGAGTCTAAACCATTAGCTTTTTTAAAAACTCCAGAAATAGAATCAAAATAAACTAGATCTCCTTTTGCTACGCTCGGATCAAACATACCTTCTTCAAAAGTTCCAGTATCATCACCCATATTAGCTACTGAATAACTCCAACCTTCTGAAGTTCTCATTGCTAGAGCTGATGTTTTGAACCGTGTATGATAAGTAACAATATAAGCACTGAACGGTGCTGTTACATAATTTGGTAAGCTAGCTTCTGTTTGAACGAAAGGTAAGCTAGCTTCATCAGGAACTAATAAAGTAACATCTATAGCCCCAGAAATACCTGCTAGAACAATCGGAATTTCGAATATCTTTCTATTACCAACTACCGGAGCATTATTAGCAACTTTCTTTTCTACTCCTATCAAAGTAGAAACGCAGAACATTGTTCCATCATCTAAAAATAATCCGATATTACCAATATCAAAGTCACCAATTGATTCATCTAATGTAACTTTGAACAAAAAAGTTCTTTCGTCAATTAACTGATATTGAATATAAGAAGAATCACCTTCCCATACTACATTCGTAACATCTGTCATTGAGGAATCTGGACTAATAATAGAACTACCAACTTTTACTTTAGTAACTGCTACTTTAGGTCCATTCAATCCAGCATTTATACAAGCGGTGATACCACTATCTACAATAACCGTTCTCATATTATTTCCTTTTGAAAATTATTGAGGTTTCTTTATATTTATAAATAAAATTATTAAATTTGTTAAAAATTAACAAAAGTTGGAAAATAAATGAAAGACTTGATATAACCATTTATAGAATTCTTTCCATTTTCTTGTCCAATATAACAATATTTCGGCGAAATTCCATCTTTATAATCAAAAACTAATTTATTTCCATTTACAATAATCTGATTTGGACTCGAAGACACTGCTAAGAATCCAGTATAAGGCATATCTACTACTGGAAATGTTTGTTTAGATCCAGTAATAGTTAGAAGCATACGATCTCCAAATTTCTTTATTTCTGCATATTTACTAGAAGACTCAAAAACTTTTAGTAAAATAGCTCCATCAACTGGTTTATCTATAGAAAATTCTATATCAAAAGTTCCAGAATTATTTACTTGTGGCAAATTCATCATTTTAAGAATATCAGCTTCTCTAGTTTCTTGAGTCATAGAATCTGTTGGTATATAACTAGTAGCAAAATTTCCAAATTCTAATTGGAACCAAGATTGATTATCTGAAAAAAGAACTTCAATTTGAATTTTAGAATCTTCACTTAGTGTGAAAGTGACTTCTCCATCTTCAACTTCAGCTATAAGCCTTGAACTAGTTAAATTTCTTATTTCATAACGACCTAAACCAGAAAAAGTATAAGAACCAGCTATTAGATATAACTGTCTTTCTATGGGGTTTGAGCTGTCTAATAATAAATTAGATCTTTTTTCTTCTATCAAGAGTCCTTTACCTAAATTATGAGTTAACCTAGTTTCTGGAGCATAAAAAAATCTTGGATAGTTAAGAGGAACTATAGATAATCGAATAGTTCCTCTTTCTATATTTGTAGCTACACTATCTCTAGTAAAAATGAAACTAGAATTAGACAAAAGATCTTGAGCTATACATTTATTGTCAAAAGTCCAGAATGGATAATAATCAGTAATAGTTCTATTGATCTTATTTCCATAACAAGCTGATAGAAATTCTATATTAGTACTTTCTGAAGCTTGATCTGTTGATAAATAAAATGAAGCTGGTTTTTGATAAATACATGGCATACAATCATGTGTATTAGTATGATTATTTATAGCTAGATTAAAATTCAAATTATAAATATCTGCTGTAAATACTGCTGAAATAGCTCTTAATATCAAATTAATTGGAGCACATTTATAAAACAGATACCAAATATCACTTTCATCTATAGAAAATTCTTCAGCATTATATTCAATATCAACATGAGAAGTTGGATACCATTCTTGAGTTCCAGTATCTTCTACCATACTATTATTTCTAACGACCATAGAAGATTCTCGTTCGAACGGATCTTTTAACGTTGGGTCATCAGAATAATTATAATGACCTTTTGCCCATAACTGAACAAGCTTAAATTTAGCATTTTTAATCCAACCAATGAAGTTGATAAAATCTTGAGTTCCTTTTACATATTTATTATAATAGCTTAAGAAATAAACTAAGTTAGCATATTCTGATTCCGTAAACAAATCAGACTTATATTTGAAACCTAAAAATTCAGCTTGTTGAATATTTATAGTTTTTTCTTGTTTGATTGGATCTCTAATATATCGTAATAAGTAGATATATTTATAGATATTTCTAGCAAAAACGTCAGATATAGCATCGAACATATCTGCCCAAGCTTCAGTCTCACGTATTCTAGGAATTAGAACCGTTTTCCAATCTTGATAATAAGGTTCTTGAGTAATATCTGTCATTTATATAATCCAGTTATTTTTTGAAATAGTAAGTTAGATCGGAAGGCAGATCTTCGAAGGACTTATATTCTCCATCCCATCCTTTATATATAAAATTATTAACATCTTTAATGGTAGGTGTTAATTTCTTTCCACCAAAATGCCAGTAAAAAACTACTTGAGGTGCAAATCCTTTACAATATGAACCAAATTGTCCTATATCAGAATTTTCTTCTAAATTTCGAACAATCCAAAGGCAAGCTCTTTCATTTTTAGCTTCTTTACGAAGTTTTTCTAAAGCTAATTTATGCCCAATGAATAAAGATTCCGAAGTAATTTGTAATCTACTAAATACTTTCATATTCATTTCTCTTCATACTTCTTCAATAACTGTTTCAATTTCGTTATTAATATCAGTTAATTTCTTTTTCAATAATCTATTTATTATGATACTGACGTTCTAATATCTGATATGCTTTTTCTTTTTCTTTAAGTTTTCTTTTAAGTTCATCAATTTCCTTCACTTGATCTCTAATCATAATATCTTTTTCATCTAGAACTTGTGAATAAGATTCAATACAAAAGATAACATCTTTTGGAAGATCTTTATATTTAACTAAAATTCTTTCTGCTTGTTTTTCAAAATAGCCTTTTGCTGTAATTTTTAATCTATTAAGTACTTTCATTTTATAACAACTCCATTTCTTTAAACCATTTGTCATCTTTTTTAATTATTGAACCCGATTGAATATATAATCCAAAATTTTTATTACATTTTTTAAGAATATCTGCTAAATCCCCATAAGTATATTTCTCATTTTTCCCATACATAAAGAGTTCATTAGGATCATAATCAGTGTTTTTAAAATCAACTTTATAATAACGATCTAAAAATATATCTTTTAAAAAGATTATTCCAGTAATATATTTACTTATGTTTTTGATTGGTCCTTTTACAGCTTCTTCAAATTCCTCCAACTTGACGCCAGTATCACTCCAATACTGATACGGTTGAATTTTATAGATGTTCGACAGTTTATCACCGTCAACTATTAATTTAAAAAGAGTTCCGCCTTTATCCCCTGTATAAAAATTCAACATTTTATTACGAGTAAAGGAAACAATATATGCATAGTTCAAAGCTTCTAGAATATTTTTATCTAAAATATGTTTAAGTCCATCTATGTTTGTTAAATGATAGAGAGTTCCAACTTGTTTTGCAGATTGTATTTTTAATCTACTAAAAACTTTCATTTTATAACATCTCCTCTATTTTCTTTACATCTTCAGGTTGAATAACTAAAAATTGATTGTTCCAAGCTGTGTCTCGACTTCCACCAGAACAATAAGCAACTATAAAAGTTTTACTTCCAATAGCTCCTCTTGGATCACTAGCTAAAGTATAATATTCAATTTTATAATAGTCATTTCCTTTTTGTTCTATTTGTGGTTTCAAATGTTGGATAAAGCTCTTTTTGATTTTAGAAATTAAAGCATTTGAAGCCATATCTTTTCTATCACCATAACAATTTTCGTACCACTTAAAATTAGCACTTCTAGTTAAACGGACATTATGTTCAAAACCATACCAAGTATTATCATAATCCCAAGAATTTTCATCTGGAATATCTTCTTTTATTTGAACTAATTTTGTAGCACTTGTAATTATATTTAATCTATCAAAAACTTTCATTTTTGTTTCCTTATTGCTTCAACATATCAATTCCAATATCACTAGAACCCGCATCATATTTAATGCCTTCTTTATCCAAAATTTTTAATACTTTTGGCTTATATTCTTTTTCAATAGAATCCGTAGTAAATCCAATATAGAAAGTTGTTCTATCACCAGGATATATATAAATACTATAACCATTTTGTGTAATAGGCCTATAACCTTTTATTCTAGAAGGCATATCCTTAGATTTTTGCATCCCATTTGCTTTGAATAGCTTATGCAATTTTGAAATCAAAGTCTTTCGTATAGCTACAATATTTTTAGTGTTGTAATCATAAATTTTGGACTGTAGAAAATTATAAGCAGCCCGATAATCCTTAAAAGGTCTTATAGAATATATTACTGGAACATTTGATCTTTGATCTTTTCTTTTTATATTATACCAATCAGAACTATCTTTATAAATCTCATAGTCGTCTGTTTTTAGTAAATTTTCTTCTTCAGCAGAAGTAATTTTTAATCTTGAAAATACTTTCATTTTTAATTTCCCCTTAATGGACTAAAACCCTATAATGAGGTCTATAAATTTCGCCCCAAGCTAAAATTGTTTCTACTTTTATTCTACCACCATCGTAGTAAATATAGCCATTTATATTTCCATCACCAGCAATATATAACTTAGCATCTGTTATTTTATTTTTAGTCTTTTGATAGATTCTCTTTACTAATTCAGCATATTTAATATCTTTATCGTCCTCTATTATCCGTTTCTGCTTAGCTTCTGGCAATAGAGCCATAATTATATCTTGAAGTGGATAATGCTTTTCCTGAGCTAAATAAGCGGCTTTAGCATCATTTCCTGCTGAAGAATAATCTTTCATTCCATATTTATCTAATTTTTGATAATAAAATGATGGCTTTTCAGTTAGTTTTAAATATTCTGCCTTTATCTTTTTATAATAGTTCAAAGTTTTATTTTCCCAATTATTTAAAAACTTCCAAATAACATCATTTGGACCTTTATCAAATAAGTCTTTAACTACAATAAATTCTTTTTGGGCTTGCTTTTTAGCTTCTCTTTCTTCTTGAGCTTTACGTTTTCTTTCAGCTTCTGCTTCTTTACGTTTTTGTGATTCTAATTTTTCACCATAAGCTTTATACCAATCATAAGCTTTATACCAAAAAACTAAATCTAGAGCATTTCCTTTTGGTCTAAAGTCACTAAAATCTCTTTTTGCTTTATTATAAATTTTATCTTTATTTTCTTCAATTAACTGTCTAGCTTCTGGAGTTTGTATTTTGTCTACGCCATAAAACCATTGTGGATACATATTTTCAGCAAATTTATCAATAGACATTTTTCTATCTTCTTCTGGAAGATATTGATTATCTGTAACTAATTCTTTATAAAAGAAAGACACACCATCTTTATAAAGTCTTAATAAATCTTTAGCATTTTTTGGAATTGGAGGAAGCATTTTATATTACCAACCTAAAAGTTTTTTATGTAATGCTGATAAATCTTTATCAAAATCTTTGAATACCGGAAATACTTTACGACATTTAACTAATAAATTTTGAACGTCTTTAGAAACATCTACCTCTGAACCTTCTTGAAGCTCTTGTAAGTAATCCCTCATATTATCTTCAAATGACAATAAAGAATTAGCTTCTATAGACATTTTACTAAGTAAACTTTGTAAACTTTTTTTATCTAATTTTTTAGCAGCTTTTACTTTTTGTAATTTTAACATCTTAATTTCTCCTATTTATTTCCTTACCATATAATTATAATATATTTATCAGGAAAAGTCAAGAATTTTATAAACTTAGATATAAACCAGTTGTTTTTTCAAAAAGAGGCTTCAAGTCACGATTAAAGATATTTTCAAATTCTTTTTTATCTCTATAACTATTCTTCCATAATTGTAAGTCATAAAGATCTTTACTTTTATCATATAGAACTTTGCAGAATCTATATTTCGGGCATCCTTTGAAATGAAAAACTAATTCATACATACCACCAGGAGCTTGATTATAAGCAATTTGATCTATACCAATCATAGCCCGTAATTTCCCATATCCACCAAGCTGGTCAATAATAGTTTCAGCTACATCTTTAGCATAATCTGCTCTTACTACACCTAATCGTTCTAAAACTTTCATATTCTAATACCTCTAATTCTGAAAATTATATGGATCTAAAGGATTGACCCAAGTTTGTGAATCTCTTTCACTATAATCTGCTTCTAAATTTATACTAGTAATTTTAATATATTGATTTTTATTGATTTCATAATTTTTCAAAGGATGAGTTCTATCAATATAATCAATATCATTTGGAATTGTTTTTAGAATCAAATCTTCTATATCGCTACCATATAAACTACGACCTAAGCTACCTAATTTTAGTTTAGTATATTCTTCAATAGCAGATATAACTAACTGACGACATTGAGTTAGATCTGATCTACTTTTTACGAAAATTCTAATATCTAGATCTACATTTACTGGCTCTGGTTGAAACCACTTAAATTGAAAACCAAAAATAGAATTAGCTTTTAGATATTTTATCAAAGCTTTGAAACTCTGAAGATTGAAAGTATCTTCTGTTAGAAGCATCAATCCAATAACATTCATCCATTTCTTATCATTTGGTGCAATTTCAGCTTGTCCATAAACATTACAATCCAAAACTTGTGGAAACTTTACTACTAAAGATTTGAAGTCTTCTCTTGTGATACCTCTACCATTACTAGCACCACTTTCTGGACCTAATTGTTTGTAATATTCTACGTCTTCTTCGTCAGAACCATCATAAGAGTTAGTTAATGTTTCACCAACTAGATTCGGAAATGATGGACATTTAACTTCTAATTCTGAACTGGAATTATTACCTTCACTTCCTTTAGTAACTGCATAAGTAAATACAACTTCACTATTAGCTTGAGGAATTACACCATAAACTCCATTTCCAAACTTACATTCTACATTACCATTAGGTAATGAATTTTCATAAAATTTAGTATCAGAAATTGAAAATTTAAAAACAGCTTCTAAACTTCTAAAAAATTCAACATCATCCACATTACAAATTATATCTTGATCTGAAATTGACCAAGGATCTTTTTCTTCTAACTCATAAGTTTGATAGGCAGATCCAGAAGCTATAAATGAAGCACTTTTTACTTCCCCTTGATATAATTCTAAATCTTGACTCTTACTAGAAGTATTGAAAATAAATTTTTCCCTATTAAAATATTTCTCACCATTGATATTGAACTGAGTAAATTTCGGTACTTCTAAAAAAGTATTTAATAAGTCTGAATTTTCTAGTCTAACCAAACAATGAGCCGGAACCTTTCTAGAAATTCTAACTCCTAGAAATCTACTATTTGTATAAATACTTTCTGGTAAATGTGCATTATCAAAAGTAGTTTCATTTACAGCAGCTTGTATAGCATATTGGTCGTATTCACCAACCATAGCTATACTTTCTAATAAAATTTCCGCAGTAGCCGAATTTTGTAATGACAACCAACTTTCTTTATTATTAACATATGCTTGTAGTTGTTCTAAAATTCCTTCAAAATCAGGCTGTATAGTGCTTAAACTCTGATTAGTCATATTTATCTCTTTTTAGAATTATGTTCATATAATAAAATTATTTAACTTTCCTTGACATCTTTACTTGTAAGTCATATGGATTACCTAAATAAACATAAGCTACTACTATCTTATAGGCATCTTCATCGTATATTGGAACCACTGAAATAGAATTTCTAGTTACAAATACTTCTGGCATAAATGTTGTAATTGCTAAATATAACTCATCTTTAATATCCATAGCTATATTTAGGTCTAATGGATCAAATAAATACCTTTGAAGATTACAACCAAAAGTAGGCTCATAAGGTCTATCCCCTAAAGAATTTTCATATTGATTATTAGTTTCAAATAAATTTAGAATCATATTATTAAGAGCTTTATCCCCTCTTAAAATCTCTGAAACAGAATGATTACGAACAAATTTAGAATCTAAATCTTGAATAGTTTTTCCCATCGTTATTTATCCTTTTCTTCTATATTACCAGCTTGTCTATTTCTAGCTGCTGGAGGATTTACTTGAACAGTATCTACGTCAACTGACTCTGGAGCAGATCCAGATGTTGGAGAACCATTTAAACTAAATGCATAAAAACGTTCTACTACAGAATCTCCATTAGTATCTTGATGAATTCCAAATGACTTACCATCTAGTTTTGGAGCACCAGAAGTACTAAGATCTAAAGAACTTCCAGAATTAAGTTTTAGCGTTGGAGCTTCAGCAGTAAAAGAATTAGCTTTTTCTGTTAGCGTTGGAGCTTCTAAATTGTAATTATTAGCTTTTTGAACATAATTATTAGAAGTCAAAGTTATATTACTAGCTCTAAGATTAATATCATTAGCAGATAGATCCATAATTCCTTGAACGGTAAAATTAGCATTTCCAACCACTTGAATATCCAAAGAATTATCTGTTAAACTACTAGCATTTTCATTAACACTGTTACTGGTAACTTGAATTAAACAATGTCCTTGCCCATCTAAAGATAATTTAGTTCCAGATACGTGGTATATAGTATAAGTATCAGTATTAGTATTAGCACAAATTAAAGTTCCACTTCTATCTATAAGTCCATAAGTATTTGGATAATCTTCTAGAAGTTCTAACTGAACGTTTGGAATTCCACTTATATAAATTCCACTATATAAATCATCGGTTGGAAATAAAATTCTAACTTTAGAACCAATATCTGGAACATTTATATTACCTTGCTGATTAGCATTAGACCTAAAATTCCAACTTTCTACCCATGGTAAATGCTCATTTTCTAAATCTTTTGGATGAAGTTCTTCAATTCTAACTTTAATTCGACCTAGATGTAAAGGGTCATTATTTGATACAACTATTCCAATAGCAGTTTTTCCTGTAAGAATTGGCTCTTCCATATCTGTAGTATTATTCAACATTCTTCTTATCTTTCCATTTAGGTTAAAGTATTAAATAAGTCTAATTCAAAACCAGATGATTCTAGAATATATTTTTCTATATATTCTTTACCAGAAATAGCAATCGTTTTAGCAGTTACTATCCATTTATTAGCTTTATAAACATCAACATCCCCACTAACAGGATCTCTTCGACTCAAACTTACTGCATCTAATAGATCTATTGGTGCAGCTTTATCAATATAAACTTTCATAGCTAAACTATTTAAAGCTCTATATCTCTTATTTTGATATTCGGCTTTGTACCAGTTATTATGATAATTACCGATATTTATGGGTCGAATATTATTACCAACTAAACCAACTTGATCGTAAACATTTCTATTTATATTCAATACAGAAGTTTCTTTATCTACTGTAATTTCTGAATGTAAAGTAGATTCTCCATTTAGATTATATTCGACGTATTGATTTTTATATCCGTAACTATAATTATTTATTCCAGATTTATCTTGAAATTCTATCTCTTTGAACATTATTCTTTTTTCTGTTTCCATATTAGCTACATTATCTTGTGTTAGCGTATATTCAGGTCTAAGATCATTTATATCTCTATATATAATTTTCTTATCTAAACTAATTGCAGACATCATACAAGATCGTGAATTATTATATCCATGATTAGTAACATAACGCATAAACTCACCATAATTTTTAGTTCCATTTAGCCAAACCATTTCGTCCGAAGTTTCTATTCCATCGTAGCTCAAACCAACTTTTTTACCTAATTCACGAAGAACTTGACTAGAAGTCCCATAATATCCAAAAGGTTGTTGACTACTAATCATCATTGGATAATTCATTGGAGCATAGATCAAATATCTTTCTTTTGATTTTTGAACTTCATTGTTCGGAGATGATATATAAACAAACTCCATTAAGTTCCTCATAGCAGATTCTTGATCCGTTCCAATAGCTATAGAAATTACTGTTCCATCCGTTAGAGCGTTTTTAGAAAAAATACCTTTATTATCATTCATATCTAAACGAAGAGCTGGCAATATATCGTAACAATTTGATACAATAGCCATAGAATTAACATCATCTAAAGTTACTGGTATTTGATAACCATTTAGATAAAAATCAAAATATAATTGTTCATTAATATAAAAAGCCATTATAAAATAACCCTCTTCGTCATTTCACTAGAAGATTTAGTTTGAGCTTGGTTTAAGTATTTAGATATTTCACTTAAATTTGGTATAAATAATTTAGTTCCAGTTTGAATTTCTTTTAATGGGAACATAATTCCATTGAATTTAGCTATTACCCACCATAAAGAAGACGTTCCATAAAATTTAATAGCAATATTTGGTAAAAAATTTGGAGTAGGTAAAGTATAGATCTTACAATTGAATTTTTTATTTAAGAAATTCATTTTATTATCATAAAAATTAGTTAACTTACATTCTTTAGCAGAAGTTCCACGTCCTTTTACATATGTTACTGGACTCATAAAGTTATTTATAGATAAATTTCTTTTTGAATATGTAGCCATATCTTTTCTCCTATAATCCACCAAACCCTAAAGAATTCAATGTATCTTTTGCTAATCCACCAACATAAGCCATAGGACTGTCTAAAAATTTAGTTAATTCAGCTTTCATATTATCTACTTGTGAATAACCAACATTACCAGTAAACCAATTTTCAATATCTTGAACTGTTGGTGAAAAAGTAGTTCTTAATGTAACATCAGCTTGAGCTTGAATAGGTCTACCTTTTATATCGAATTTACTAAACATTGTATTATTTACGGAAGTAATAATTACACCTTCTATAAATATAAAAGTTCCAATTCTTAAAACCAAAGTCTTATCATCTTTAAAAACGGGCAGCTTAGTTTTTTCGTCAATTATAACTTCAGGACCTGGAGCTCTTAAAGTTAATCCATCTTCTGTAGGACAAACAGCTTTCAGTAAACTAACCCAAGGTTTAACAACATCTTGTTCAGTATCATTAACCGCGTCAAATCTAAATGGAATACTAAATTCTAGAGGTTCCGTTCCAGTCCAAGTTGGAAAAGTTGATAATTTAGTATAAGCTGTTTTAGCACCAAAAATTTGCATTAATTGTTGAGATTTTTCTAAACCCTTATCTACGATTGAACCTCCAGCACCACTAGCTTGTCCAGATCCAATAAAACTCTTCAATATTGAATCCCAATTTGAAGACAAATTAATAGCTAAACTTTCTGGTAGAAATCCAATAATATCAATTTCTCCACCTACTTTAGATCTTAGATGAACCTGATAATTCGGATTCAAATATTTTCCTGCTTGAGTACTTGCTTGTGCCATTTTTACCTCTTAAAATCTAGCGCCAGAATTTAATAATTCTAATCCACCACCACCTAAATGTGAAGGAATTGAAATAACTTCTGGCTCCGTTCCATTAACTCTCTTCGTTGGAGTAGTTGTAGCTGCTTCTTGTTTAGCTTTTCGACTTTCCGCAGCAGCTGCTTCTTGTTGTCTAATAATATTTTCATTTACCATTTCATTAATTGAAGCTTCATCAAACATAGGAAGCATTTCTGAACTAGCTTCTTCTATCTTACTGTTGGTTAAACCTTCTATTTTTACTGGATCTGAAGAATCAACTACCTCTTGTAATTGTTTTGTTTTTGGATCATTTACCTCTAACATATTTTTGTTATGATTCAAAATCTGTTTGACATATTCGTCAGTCTCTCTAGGTAAACCAGAAGCCCAATTTATACCTAATTTCTTTTCTTGTCTCCGAACATTACCAATACCAAAATTATAAGCTGCTAATGTTTTAGCTTTATCTCCACCTGTTTGATTCATTAGCCATTTTAGATATCGAGCACCCGCTAAAATATTCTTTCTAGCATCAAATGGACTACCTTCGCCCCAGTCTTCCCATGTTGGATCTATAAATTGCATTAAACCTTTAGCAGTTCCATATCTAGTCATTGGACCTACTGCTCTAGGATTGAAATTAGACTCTTGTTGAATTACACCTGCTATAAAATAAGGATCTAAGCCAGTTTCTGCTGAAGCATCTTCTATAGCTTGAATAATTTCTGGATCTATATCTCTACCAGAAGCATCTTTAGTTGGTGCTTTCATAACGGAAGGTAGATTATCAAAATCTTCTGATTTTGGAAATGGAGTAACCGCAACTTCTAGTTTTGATAAACGTCTTCCTCTAATAAAATTATTAGAAGATTCATTAAAGAAATTCTTATGAAATAGTAATTGCCATAAAGAATTCATACCTTTTTTGAACCATTTCTTGATTTCATCTCCGAAGAAGTACCAAATAGCTATAATAGCCCCAGTTAGAGCTAAACCAATAACACCTCCAGAAGCAAAAGCTGCAACTAACCAACCACCCATACTAAGTAAAGTTTCACCTAAAGATTTAAGTGCTTTAAGTAGAACACTAAAAATACCTTCACTTTTTTCTTCTGGTTTATTTCTATCTTCGATCCATTCATAGAATTGTATAAGAACTGATTTTAATGTTTCTTTATTTTGTTCATCGATTGCCATAGCTGTATTTTGATAATTAACGTCATTCTGATTCATAGTATCACTATCATAAATATCTTCAAATTCGTCAGATTCATCTGACTTCAACTTTCTAGAATCTAATAAATCTAGATAAGTTTTTGAAACAATCAAACCATATTTAGTTAATTCTTTTAATTGATCTAGAATTTCTTCGGAAGTTCTACCTTGCGACTTCATATAAGTAATAACATCACCAGCATCTAATTGACCTTTTTTGATATTTCTATTATAGAAGCCTTTACCTAATAAATAGAAATCATTTTTAAGATCTTGATAATCATTAGAATATTTTCGCATTAGATTATTGTTGAACTTATACTTATTAACTCTTCTGCCCCCATAAGAAAAACCTAAAAATCTTTTCTGGTCTACTTTTTTAGTTAGAACAGCATTTAGAGCCATTTTACCAATACCTTTACCAATAGCTGTTAAACCTCTAACACCAGAATAGAAAAATCTATAAGTATAAGAATCTTTAACCTGTTCCCATTTATCAAAAAATCCATCTAACTTCTCATATAAATCATCTTGTAATTTCTGTTTGAAATCTCTATATTGCTTATGAAGATTCATTATATCTTTAGCTCTGTTCCAAGCAGCTTGAAGATCTTTTTGTAGTCTAGGGTCACCCGGATCAAAAAATCCTCTACTAGTACGTTCTTTGATTAATTCTTTTAATTTTTTAACGTCCTTATCTAAACGATTTATAGTTTCTTCATAATCAGTTTCTTTTTCATATAATTGAACAGTTAATTTTTCTTTTTCTTCTACATATTTAGTATATAATGGAGAATCTGGATCTGTATTATTTATCATTCGATCCAAACGAACAATCTGTTTTCTCAATTTTATTTTTTGAGAATTTAGAAGTTGTTTTTTATTTGTTAACTTAGTTTGTACTTGATTAGCCATTACATAGCCCCCTCGTAAGCTAAACCTCTATATGGATATTCATCTCCATCTTTATCAAATTTTCTAACTTGTGGGATAGGAGTTTGATTTTGAACTGGAACTTGAACAATTTTGGTTTGAGTTTCTCTAATATTAGGATTTATAATACTTTGAGGTTGTTTTGGAACCATATCAATATTCTGAGATTGCAGAAAAGCTTGTCGAGCTTTGAAGGCTTCTTGAGCTTTCTTTTTTAAGTCCTCAGAATTTTTACCTGTAACTTTATCTACTGCCCACTCAGCAGCTTTTTCAGCTAATTTATCTAAACCTAAATCAAGAGCTACCTGTTGTCCAAATCTGAACGGATCAATAACTTCCCACCAAGTATGACCTTCTTCTTTCCTACGTTCTAGATATTCATTCATAGAGCCTTCAATTGTTTGTCCAGTCTCATCTTGAATTTCTTTAATGTCGTGAGCCATAAAACCAAGGTCAATTAAAGCACTACCTACCGGAATTTTACTCATCAAACCTTTTGTAGCATTTTTTGCTACTTTAGTTAAATTTTTAACTTTAGATAAACTCTTTCCTTTTTTGACTGTATTAACACCAGCTTTAACGACATTTTTAGAATTACTTAAAGCATTAGCTTCTTTTCTTACTTCATTAATTGCTTGAACAGCATTTTTAGCTGGTTTAACTGCTTCCGCAACTTTTGCAGTTTTAGCAGCTCTAATTACATTAACATCATTTTTAGCTTGATTCAATAACTTAGCACCTTTTTCAGCTCCAGCTTTAAATAGAGCCTTAGTTGGAGCCTTACTGATTTTAGCTGCAGCTCTAACTGCTTTTTGAGAAATTTTTGCAGCCATTTTCTTAGCCCCAGCTAAAATTTCAGCACCAGTCTTTTCTGCCCATTTAATGGCGCTATCAATAGTTTTTTTAGCAAACTTACCAGCTTTAGCAATAAGTTCTTCAACCCATTGTGAAGCTTTCTTATAGAATCCTTTGAGGGAATCTATAAGAGGTTTAATAGTAGCTTCATAAACCTTTTTACTAAAACTTTGAACAGATTTTAGAACTTGCTTAGGCCATTGCTTTAGTTTTGCTGGTAAACCTTTGAACAATTTCCAAGCTTTTTTAATTAGAAGAGCAAAACCAGCAAGCAATAAACCAAAAATCCCGGTTGACTCTTTATTTTTATCTTTTAGATTCTTATTGAAATAATCAGATAATTGTTCATCTAAATTGTGTTGAGTCATCCAAGTATCAGTTAGAATTTCAAATAATATATCTCCATTTATTAAACCATTAGATTTAATTAAGAAATCATATTCAAAACTCTTCGGTTTATTAGTACTCTTGAAGCCAAAATCAAAAGTATCAGCTCCAGATTTAGTAAGACTATTTCGAAAAGAACGAAGATTAATATTTTGATTTTCTTTAATAACTTGAGCTTTCGGTTCAAATTCTTGTTTGAGCTTTTCAACTTCTGCTAAAGTATTATCTTGTTTTTGTTTAATAGGTTTAAATTCTGATAAGCTAGATCTTAACTTACCGGCACCAGCAGTTTGAGTAAGTCTTTTACTTAGAACTTTAGTTCTTCCTTCATTACCAGCAATTAAACCTAACTTAAGAGCTACTTCTTGTTCTCTTGCTGCTCTTAATTCGTCTAAATCTTCGTCTGTTAGATCTCCTGTAACAAAGCTTTCTATTTGTTTTTTAGTATATGGCTTAATACCAGATTTAGCTTGTTCTAAACCTAATATAAAATCTTTTGTATTGATAGGATTCTGATCTATTTTATTAAATTTATCTAATAATTTTTCTAGATCTTTATCTGTTTTAGCCATTATCTATTAACCTTACACAATGCTTTAATTAACCATTGTTGCCATAATTTACCATCATTTAAGTCTTTAATAACATCATTAGATAATGTTAGAAAAGTATAAGAATCGCTATTTTGTGAAGTATAAACCCCAGAAGCATAACAAGCTAGAACTTTGATTCTAGCGGTTATGTTTGACAGTGAGCAACGGGGAAAGAAACTCAACGGCGTCCATTTCGAGAAATATTTGTTCAGGATCTGCCTGGACGACCTCCTCATTCTCTACTCGTTTAGTTAAATCAGCTAATTCTTTTTCTGTATTATCTAACATCAAAGCAAGAAGTGAAGCTTCTTCAGAAGTAGTATTTATAGTTATATCTACTGCTTTTTTCATTTTTTCAATTCTTGTTTTTAAGACTTTGATATATTCATCAACATCAAATTTAGAATCAACTACTGTTAATTCTTCTTTTACTCCATGATCAATTAAATCATCAAATTCTTTAACTTTGTTCAAAGCTTCTAAACCATTCTTTTCTAAATAATCTTCCATAGTATGGATCTTTTCTTCCCAAGTATCACCTCTAAAGAATTGAGCATTAGAATATAAAAATTCGTCATCACTTTCTAATTCAGTATCAAATATATTAGAAAATTTCGTAATTGGAACTTCGAAACCTTCTTCACGCCATTTAGCTAGTTGTTTTTCCGTAATTTCTGGTGCATAAACTTGAAGTTCAGATTTTCTAACTTGAGAAATATTCTCATTTCCATATTTTGAAAGCCATTTAACCGTCATTGGACTCTTCGGATAAGAATTCAATCTGAGCCAATAGCAGATATATTTAAAATCACCTGCGGTTAATAAATTGATATCTCTATCTACACAATTCTGAATAACCTCTTTGAACATTTTAGTAGATTCATTTTGAACTACTCTATTCATTTTAGCTAAATCTCTAATTTCAAATTTTCTAACTTTAATAGTATCAAAATCATAAAAAATGAACCCAGAAGGTAATGATATAGATTGATATTTATCAGTAACTTCTGATGGTTGAAATTTAGCATCTTGTTTTGTATCTAAATTTGATTTGATATCTGTAGCTTCAGAAGATTCAACCTCTTCTTTACCTACATAATCTAATTGATCAAAAGTAGTTATACCTTTATTTTCTTCCATTTATTAGCCTTTCTTAAAAGTTGATTTAATATTTTTTAAACTTCTCTTTAATACATTAGTATAATCACCACTTCTAACCTGTTGGTAAGCATTTTTACCAACTGAACCAATAGAACCGAAGTTAATAATATCTGCTGGAAGCCATTTAATATATTGAACATTAAATGAACAAGATATTTTTACTACGTCACTAGTCGAACCGAAGTTGATTGGGGTAATTTGTTCTGGATAGCAATTTTCAAATTGAACTATCCCTTTTAGAATTCCTGTTGTATCAAATAAAAATGCATAGATATCTTTCGCATATCCATCGTCTCCACCAGGTAAACGAAAGACTCCATATTCATTTACAATACTACGTTTCCACTTATCTAAATATGTTAATGCTGTATAGTTATAATCTTCATAGAAAGTAATATCTATACTTTCTACATTAATCTGATCTGGAAAATTTCTTAATCTAGCTTGTGTTCTAGAGGTAGTTGAATTTATGCTTTCAAATGGAATCTTAATAGATTCGGCACGTAAACATAAACCAGCAGTAGAAATTTGATTTTCTACAGCATTAATTGTTTTAGTTACCACTTTAGCTGCGGATTTTGCATAACCCCAAAGTTTATTTAAGAATCCACTCTCTTCTTCTTCGCCAAACCCTTCAATTGGTTCTGGTATAGTGTCTGGCATCATAACACCCCATTTCCAAGTAACAGCACCATCTGGAACAGTTAAAATTTGAGCTAAAGTTCTAGGCACAGCCGATGTAGCTAAATTTAATCCAATCATTAGAAAATGACCTCTTAAAATAGAAATATAGTATATATAAAATTATTGAAGTTAAAAACAGAAAGAAAAGCTAGAGGGAAAGGCGAATAAACCTCTAGCTTTCCGCGGAACTCAATCTATGTCTATAGCAGGGAGATTAAAGAGTGATTGAGTCGCCGTATTCGCAATAATCGTATCTAAAAGTACAACTTACTTCCACTGCTTGAGCATTTTGTGAAGAATCTAATGCAATAGCATCGATAGCTTGTGGTGATACTTTATAGATCGTATAAGTTGCTGATAAATTACCAGCTGTATCAAATACATTCAAAGTAGCAGTTCTACCATAATCTTCTGAATAACCCATACTTGAATTCGAAGTTGTACCACGACAATACTGCATCCAAGTTCTTAAACGATTTGAAATAGCCATATCGTGTGTTTCGTTGAATGTACAAGTAAAGGTTCCATCATTGGTATTAGTACCAGATTGTCTCTTTTGGTAACCTGCTAATTGAATGGTAATCGTTTCATTTGACAATGCCGGAATTTGACAAGTCTTGCACTGCAAAGCTAAACGACGAGTATCGGAATTACCAGGAATTGAACCAAATAAAAGAACAAATGATTCGCCTGTTAGAGCATCTGGTAAATTTTGAATTTCGTCTTGTTTAATTTTTACTACCATTTGAGTATTACTCCTACTTATTTATAAATCTTTAACTAGATATCTTTTTATAAATAAAATTATTAAAAATTGAGGGAGGGTAGAATACTACCCTCCATATTCAATTAAATACCGTTCTCTAAAACTTCATCAAAACTAATTGCTGAGCCAAGAACATAAGTATTTAGCCTAATGAACTTCAAGCTACTTGTTGGCTTTAATAATACTTCTACTACAGCACAACCAGCATCTACTTCAGCATCGTTTTCTCTAGTAATATCGGAAACTACTTGGAAGTCTCTTAAGCCGCGACCGTCTTTAATTGGCTTCAAATAATTCTCAGTTTCTAGAACCATAGCTGATCTTGAATATTCGTCATTTGGATCAAACAACTTATATTTATATGCATCCGTTAATGCAATTTCGATATTATTGCACATCAATCTAACGTGTAAATCAGCCAATGGATCATCAGCCATTTGTGTTGTATATTCGCCAAAAATTGCAATACCATCTGTTCCCATATCTCTAATCGGGTTAACACGTAATGGCTCAATCAAATCTCTTTCAGATTCACCATAAATATAACGAACTCCTTTAGCACCATCGCAAATACCACGGTTAAGACCTGCTGGAGCCCAATAAATAGCTCTAGTTCTCTCTGTAAAGCAAATTTGAGCGGCTGCATAACCTGATGGAGCAATATATACATCAGTACCAGAAACCTCATCAAATACCAAAATATCTGGCGTATAAACTGCTGCATAAGAAGTATTTACATTCATTTCATATTTACGATAATTGATAAGTGCATTTACTTCTTGAGCATCTGATGGCATATCCAATAAAGCTACGCAATCATGACGTTTTTTAGCAATAGCAGCCATTGTTTGATGAACAGTAGCATTTGCATAACCAGCATTGATCAAAAGTCTTACTGTAACTTTCTCTGGATCAGCAAATTCATTCCAACCAGCTACTATTTGAGAAGTTGTTGGTAAATATCCATCGTCACCACCACCTAACCAAGCAATACTATCCATATTCTGTAATTTACTAAAATCTTTGTTATGAACTACAACACGAATATTTTCTGATTGATAAGCACCTTTATTTACTTTATCAACTATAAACATTTGATTACCATTAGCATCTAATTGGTTCTTGAAAGAAGTTTTCCAAGCTTCGATCGGATTTACTAATGATTCTCTATTATATACTTCTAAAGTAAATTGTTCAGTAGAAGGCGTATTTGGAATAATTTCTTTAATAGAAACTATAGGTTGACTTACACCACCACTAAATGTAGCATCGGTAATCTCAATAGAAGTATTAGGTTTTGGACCAACGATCATAATAGAACGATCATTTTCAACACCACCTACAACCTCTTCTACGGATACTACAGATCCTTCTCCAAATACTTCATCTAATTTAGCTTGAATTGAATCTGCAATAGCAGCTAAAGTAGCATCTGAAGATGTATTATAAGCTACAGCTGCTGTTTTCCAACTATTAGCACCCGAAGCAATTATACATTCAAAACTATTACCAACTTGAATAGCATCGCTAAGTGTCAATCTAATACGCTGTTGGATACCCTCATCTAAATTACTAATCTTAATACCTAAACCTTCTGTTTCATTAGAAGCCCAAGCACCAGGATTTTCAGCAAAAATATCCATAATCTTAGCATCTTCTTCAACTGTGATAGTTACAGAAGAACCTTCGATAACGCCATCAATTTCCATATCTTCTAAAGATTCTGGTAATGTAACAACAATAGCTCTATCATCATATACACCATGACCTTCTCTAACTGTTTCTACATTCATTTCTAGAGTAGCAGTTAAAGCTGTTCCAGATTCGATTTCCATATCAACTGGACCTGCATTGTCACAAGTAACCAAAATTGCAGGAACATCACCTGGCAAAATAATTGCTGATATATTAGTCATTTCATTAATAGAAGCAACAATAGCAGCTAAAGTAGCATCTGAAGATGTCGAATAACGAACTGTTATAACTTTTTCTGCAATATTTGGACTTCCTTTAATTGTGAAATTAATTACATCATTAATCATAAATCCGCGATTAAATGTAATAGAAGTCTCTTGCTTTCTATCTGACATTGTCCAAGCTTTAATAACTTTAACAGAACCACCAGTAGCTTTAGAATCTAAAGCATTCTGAATTCGACTTGCTAATAAAGCCAAAGTATAGTTAGAAGATTGATTAAATACTTGAGTTATTGAAGTATCACCTAAGTCTAATCTAACTGATTTATCACTTGGAATAGCATCACTAAACGAAATTACTTTAGATACTTTTGAAGCATTTTCATAGTCAGAAGAACTGCCGGTTTCGAATGGGAGAGAAAAGAATTTCTTATTCACTTCATCATAAAATAATGAAGTACCGGCATATTTTGCATTATTAACAACACGATAACCATAAAAAATAGACATTTCTTTAAGGGCTGGTTTCAAAACTAGATGAGCTGGAGACCATTGTAAATCTGATTCACCATATCTTCTAACAAACTCATCATATCCACCAGTTATGAGCTGTCTACCTAACGGGCCTTTTTTCGAAGCAAATACAGCAGCACCAATAGTATTATTAACTGCTCTATAAATACCCGAACCTTTAGCGTATTCGTAAGGATAAACACCAGCTGATAATTTCCAAGCCATTAGTCATTTCCTCCATCATTTTTAGTAGTAGTAGTTGATTTCGGCTTAGATTCTGGAGCAGGTTTAGCAGCTGGAGCTGTTTCTTTAGCAACCGGTTTATCTAAGCTAAGAATTTTTACTTTAGGAGGAACATTAACGCAAAATTTATCTTGCACTTTGCTCTCTCCCACTGGAATTTGACAGGTTTCACCATCTTTAGATTGTAAAACTACTGCATATCCATATTTATTTAGAACTTTTGCCATTTATGAATATCCTCCTAGCAAGCATAAGTTATATAAACAGTTATATTTGAATCTGAATTATTTCTTAATATGAACTCGTCAATTTTCCCATCTAGAGTTATTAACTGACTATTGATATTTAGAATATGATCTTCTTTACGAATATCTAAATCCAAATTAGCATTACTATGAAAATGACAGAAACTACAACTCGGTATAGAATGTAGCTCTCCTGGCATTAGAGTGAAGGTTGAATTTACATAACAAGAAATTGGAAAAGCTTTTTTGATATCAATAAGCTCGTCTCTTATATTCATCTTACTATCAAAAACTTTTTCTTCAACTACCATAGTTTCCATAACAGAAAAATCCTCAAGTTATATTTCTCTTATAAATAAAATTATTGAACCGTAGGTCTTAATCATAAAAATCTCTTGCTATTTTTGATAGATCTACAATTTCAGCTTCGTTTATTGGAATTGAATGTTCTTTTAGAATTGGATATTCAACATCTAAATCAACTCCAGTAACGATTTGAATATCTTTTCTAGCGCATTTGATTTCTGGTGACTTATATATTTCACCAACATAAGTATCAATAACTAAAGTCGTTATTACTTTAAGTGGAGATCCTTCAGTGAAATCTTTAGTTGGAAAAGATAGATCAGGTTCGATATGATATTGAATATCAATAGAATTTCCAGCTTTTGTCTTTAATTTTAAGCTATCCGCTCCTTCACAATAGCTCCAACAGCTCATAAAATCTATACAATCTTTTAGACTCTGACTAAAAAATGAAACAGTACAAGTTAGTTTAACTGGTTTTAAATGATATGTATAATAATAACCATCTTTAGCTTTTAATGGAGAAGTTCCATATTTTTTTAATACGAAATCATTAAAACCTTCTGGATTATTAGTTAGATTTGTAGGAGTTACAGATACATAAGGATATTTAGAAACATTTTGAGTAACTCGACCTAGTTCTCTGTTGATATCCTCTGAATCTAAAGTTCCGACTGTGATAATTTCTTTACCATAAATTCTTTTTATTATAGTTTTAATCGATTCATAACTCTTCGTAAATATGGGACTATCTGAAGCTTTGATATAAAATCTACTATTAATGGCTGGCATTACTATTTTCTCCAATTATTCATATATATAAAATTATTTAGTCAAAAAAATAAGTGGCTCAGTTAAGAACCACTTATTTTTATTTTTTATCTTGAAAAGTCTATTACTATTTCTTTAACAATTTAGCAATAGCAGCTTTTCTAGCCTCTTTGTTACCAGATAATGATTTCAAATTAGCTAAAGCAACTTTTCTTTTTTCAACTGCTGCAATAACATCACTTAGTGCTGGCAGTTCTTCAGGTTCCTCAACTGGAGCCTCAGGTTCCATTTCAATTTCTTCAAGATCTTCATCATCTTGAACAATTTCATCTTCACCTTCAGCTTCAACTTCTGGTTCCATTTCTGGCTCTTCAGCTATTGGAGTTTCTTCTTCCTGCAAAACCTCATCGATCTCTTCGTCAGATAAAACTTCGTTTTCTTCATTAGCTGGCTCCATTTCGTTTTGATTAACTTCATCTAAGTAATCAATAACTTCTTCAGAGTCGCTTTCATCCATAGCGCGGACAAAAAGCTTAACAGCATCTTTTTTCTGTCCTTTTTTGTAATAAGCGCTAGCTAAAACTAAAAGGTCTGCTGCAATAGTATAATTTAATTTTTTTGCCATCACATTGATCCTTTCTAATTTTAACTAAATTAAGCTCTCTTACCTTTAACAACAGAACGAGCGTTATGAACCAATAAAGCAATTGTTTCTACCAAGTACCAACCACGAGCGTTTACACCCTCATAAGCACCGTCAAGAGCTGTAGATTCAATTGGACCACGATCAGCAAAACCACCGTGGAATTCAGGAGCAGAAACGATATAAACATCGCCTTGATCCAAAACCTTCAAAGTCGGAGCACGGAATGCATCTGTAATGATTGACATACCCAACAATGAACCAATGTTACCAGTATTAACGATTTCATATTGGCTAACTGGATCGAACCAACTTGAGAAATTAGTACCGAGCAAGTCATTCATAACATCTGAAGCAGCAACAATAGTAGCAGCTGGTAAGTTATGAGCAACGATAGCATTACGCATAATAGCCAATGTATCAGGAGTTAAACCACCAACTAAAGTGTGCAACGGATTAGAAGCACCTGCAATAGCGTCTACAGAAGACTTCCATAAACGATCTTCAGCAACTTGAATTGCTTCCTGACCTTCTTGCAATTTTTCATTCAAAATATCACCAGTTGTGCGGTCAATTTCTTGCTTGTGGATATATACTCTATGAGCAATATCAACAGCTACTGGATAGTAATGTTTGTCTCTCAAGAATACAGCTTGAACTTGTGAAGAAGAAACAGCTGTAACAGCTACTGAATTCGGGAATTTAACATCCATACGAATATCAGCACCTTGTTGAGTTTCAACTTTCTTCAACAATTTACGAGCAAAACCTTGACGATTAGCTACTTCATACAATTCACCAGCCAATGCAGCACCTAATGCAGCAAATTTGTTTGATGTTGTATCTTTATAAGCAGCAACAACTTCATTGCGAATTGCTTCCAAGTTCTCTGGCTCTTTTTCAGCAACTACATTCATAGCTGCCAAAATTTTCTTTGCCAAATCTCTTTTGCTAGAAGCATTGATTTCGCCAGTACGAGTATCACCAAAGCGTTCTTGAGAACCTTTGAATTTAATATTTTCCATATTCATCTTTCAGTTCTCCTTACAGCAATTGTAAAACTAAATATTCTGACTTAGTACCTGGAGCTGCGATAATGCGAGCATTAGAAACAACAGCACCAGCACCAGAAGTTGTGAACTTGCCGTCTGCATTTAATCTAACTGCAGCAACATTTGTCCAATCAGCAGCTACATCATATTCAGAAGTAGCAACTGTACCTTGATGAATAACACCAATAGTACCAGACAATTCACTCAATCCAAAACCACCAGCATAACCATCACCAGCAATGAAGCGAGCTTCAGAAACTGTTGGTTCATAGTTATAAAGGAATACGAATTCTTTACCAGCATCAGCAGCAGCAAAAGTAAC
>Ga0247610_10000441_pt1 | contig 59018 bp, 52 predicted proteins | sample 174DNAGHGhighgp2_FD_193483 | JGI IMG/M metagenome (GOLD analysis project Ga0247610, IMG submission 193483) | Sheep rumen microbial communities from Palmerston North, Manawatu-Wanganui, New Zealand - 1742 DNA GHGhigh gp2 | ecosystem: Host-associated > Mammals > Digestive system > Stomach > Rumen...
ACGATCAATCTTGGCGTGACTCATATTTATGGTTTGTTTTTAACGCGCAAAGTTACCGCAATATTCGCGCAAATTCGCTCAAATGACGTGTTTACATGCCAGGTGTTAAGTCCTGCATACCTTTGTTACGCAGCGCAAATCAATGTGCACTGCCCATAGCGTATGAAAACAATCACTTTTTTCTCCGTCAAAGGCGGAACCGGAAAAACCACCTTCAATCTCCTATTAGCATCCTGGCTTAAGTACCAATGTGGGAAACAAGTAGCCGTATTGGACCTGGACGGCCCGGAGTACAGTCTTTTCAACACACGCGAGCGAGAGCTCGGCTACCTGAAAGAACAGGGCTCTATGCTACCTAAAGGCTGGCTCTACCCCGTCTATCGTTTCCCGGAACAAGGCCTTCTGGATGCTGCCAAAGAGAAGATGGAAGAGCTAAGAGCCGACACGGACTACCTGATTATTGACTTTGGCGGTTCCTTTAAAATCACCGACCCCATTTGTCGCTTTGTGCGCGAAAGGCTGTTGGATTTGGTTGTGATACCCGTCGAACTGGACGGGATGATTATCGCATCGGCCAAATCTCTCTCCAGCATCTTGAAACAGATGGGCCAGGACAGCCTTCTTTTCTTCAATATGGTACACGCCAAGGAGAAAACGGCCCTGTTTGATGACCTGGTTGACTATTTCGACAAACACGGGCTGCAAGTGTCCCAGAACCGCATTAAGACCACCATCAAGCTACAGAGGGACTGTGACAGAGGCACCAATTTCCTGCGCTCTACAGTAGGCTTTCCCCAAAAAGATATGGAGAAGGTGAATCCCGCTATGATTGAACTCTTCAAGGAGATATCGGGCTATGGAGGCGAATAACCAAGAACAGGATTTAAGGGATATCATCCCACGCATCCGTCTGAAACCCATCGTGGTTCCGAAAAGGCTACGTCCCCCAAACGCTAAGGATGGCATTCCAGCATTTGAAACTGATCTGGAGGCTGTCCGGGAGGTCGAAAGCATATTTAAGAAGCACACCAATAAAAACAAAACTTAACATGAGAATCTTCAAGAAAAATGAAATCGCCGGTATGGCCACGGTCCTGTTCTGTGCCCTGCCGCTGGACGCGATGGCCCAGGATGCCATCAGTTTCCTGAATGAAGCCAACACGCAGGTGCGAAGCGCCGGCAGCATCATCTACCAACTGGTGATTGCCGTGCTGGCCATCGTTGCCATTGTGTCCCTGATTACCGTGGGCATCAAGATGTACTCCGGAGACCAGGAATCCGCCAACAAGGCCCTGGGCTGGTGCGGAGGTATGGTCTTCTGCATCATCGCCGCCCTGGTTCTGAAAAACTTCATCGGCCTATGAAAGCGCAGGTTTACCGCAATCTGGACCGGCCGTTCACCCTCTTCGGAATCCGGGGGCGGTACATTGTCATTGCCGGCGTTACCTTGCTGGGCGTGCTGGTGATTTCCCTCATTATGGGGAGCGCCTGCAATGCCTTTGTGGGGCTGGCCACTGCGTTGATACTGACAGTAGTGGCCTATCTGACACTGCTGGATGTGCAGCAGCGTTTCCCTGAAAAGGCCCTCAGCCGCAGGCTTAGCGCCATGAATCTTCCCAAGTTCATTCTTATTCGCAGCAATGTATGGAAAAGATAGATATCCGGGCCAACTTCCCCGTTATGAACGGCGGAGACGGCATCATCCTTTCGAAGCACGGCGATGTCTGCGTGGGCTTTGAACTCACCCTTCCCCCGGCATTCCGCTGCAATGAGGAGAAATACGACTCTCTGCTGGCCTCCTTCCGCGGTGCCATTACCCTGCTGCCGGACTATACGGTGATTCACAAGCAGGACATATATATGCGCAAACGCTATGAGGCAGAACCTGCGTCCGGTTTCCTGCAGGAGGCCTATGAGCGGCATTTTGACGGCCGTGAATACCTGGACCACAAGTGTCGCCTATGGCTTTGCTTCAGCTCCAAAAAGAACGTCCGGGGAGCGTCCAGTGGGCTGCTGGGCATTTCCGGAAGTTGTATGCTTGATAAGGAACAGATTATCCGCTGTGTTGCAGCGGGAGAGCTGTTTTGTGCTATGCTGAAAGGCAATCCCCTTCTCTCCATTCGAAGGCTGACTGAAGAGGAAATCTTTGGCGGAAACGTGGGCCTGCTGCAGGACTACCTGAACTTCACGGACTGCGGTGAGGATATCCTAAGCGATATCCAGGTGGCGCCGGATGCGATGACCGTGGGTGAAAAGAAACTGGGCTGCTGCCTGCTGGCAGATTTGGACCAGCTTCCCGGAGAGGTGGGCAGCTGCCGCCGTCAGGCCGATCTATCCACGGAGAACTCCGACGTTGTGCTCTCCTTTTTCAACGATATCGGCCAGGCCCTTGACTGCGAGCACGTGGTGAACTGGTTCTGCGTGAAAGAACCCCTGAAGGACATCCACGGCAGCCTGGACACCAAACGCCGCCAGATGCAGAGCATGAGTGCCCGTAATGCAGAGAACCGCAAATACTCCGAGGAAATCAACGAATACCTGGAGAAAGCCGCCAAGGAGCAGATGTACACCGTGCGCTGCCACGTAAACGTGATTTACGCGGGCGAGCCGGACAAGGTGGTGACGGCCATTACCAAGATGGGCATTACGCCCGTGATGGACAGCTACAATATGCCCGTCCAGTTCTGGAGCAGCATCCCCGGCAATGAGGCCGGACTGGCTTTCAGTGAGTATATGACCATCGAACTGTCGGCAGCCCTGTGCTTGGGTATTTACGAAGGATTCGACCCGGGGATTCCCGGCGGTGTGCTCAAGATGAGCGACAGGCAACGGCTGACTCCCCTTAGCTTCGACATTCAGAGAAGGCAATGGACCTGGGGCTGATTGAGAACTACAATGTGTTCATCCTTGGCCCTTCCGGCGCCGGTAAGTCCTTCTTCACCAACAAGTACCTGAAGAGCTGTTACGATGCCCACCAGCAGGTTTTCCTGATAGACCAGGGCGCCAGCTACCGGGCTCTTTGCCACATCATCCACGAGGAATCCAGCGGCAAGGACGGAACCTACTACACCTTCGAGAAGGGCCATCCCCTTTCCTTCAATCCTTTCCGCAATTACAAACGCTTCAGCGAAGAAGACACCGAGGCGCTGGATTTCCTGTTCACGCTGATGGCAACCCTGTGGAAGAACAATGAAGAGCCGATATCGACGACGGCGATGAAGTTCCTGAAGGAGAGCATCCTCACCTTCCTGTCCCAGTGGCAAGGTCCAGAAGACCCCATCTTCGACGATTACTATCTGTACCTGCGGGACGTTTTTGGCCAGATGCTGCACGACGCAGAGGTAAAGAAGGAATACTTCGACTACGAAGGTTATCTGATAGCCCTTGAGCAGTTCGAGAGCAAAGGCGCTTACGGTTACCTGCTGAATTCCCGCGAGAGCATCGACATCCTGCACGACCGCTTTGTGGTCTTTGAGATTGATGCCATCAAAGGTGACAAGATTATCTATCCCATCACCACGTTGGTGATTATGGATGCCTTCGGCGAGAAGATGCGGGCCACCTCCGATTTCAAAGTAATGGTGATTGAAGAGGCTTGGAAGGCCATTATGGGCACCCAGATGGCAACGTACATGCTGGAGCTATGGAAGACGGCGCGTAAGCATAGGACCTCGGCCGTGGTGGTTACCCAGGAGCTCAAGGATATCACTTCCTCCCCCATCATTAAGGACACCATCGTGGAGAACTCCGGCGTGAAGATCTTGCTGGACCAGAGCAAGTACGTGAACCGGTTCGAGGAGCTGGCATCGGCCCTGTCCCTTTCCGAAGATGACAAGGCCATGGTTCTGTCCCTGAACAGGCTCCGCATGCCCGGCACATCTGGCCGTGAGGTGTTCTTCAATCTGGGCAACCGCAAGAGCTTTGTGATGAGGCTGGAGGTTTCGCCAGAAGAGCGATGGGCATTCTCATCGGCCAAGGCCGATAAACTGCGCCTTGCGGCTGCCGTTGAAAAGTGCGGCGGAAGCTATATCAAGGCCATAAAAAAACTGTGCACGAACAAAAGATGAAACGCATAACTGTCATATTTTCAATGCTCTTGATGGTGTTTCTTGCACCACCTGCAAAAGCGCAATGGGCCACATTCGATGCTTCGAATCTAGCTCAGGCCGTACTTTCTTTCCTGCAGGACGGGGACAATATGGTGCTTAATACCGAGCAGTTTCTGGAGAATCTTGGCGTGGCCAAGGAGCAACTGGAGTTCCTGCAGGAGATGGACAAACGATACAAGGAAGTTCGCTCAGACATTTACAAAGCACAAGATGTGATTCGCATTGCCAACAACTATGAGCAGATGGCCCGGATGTTTACACGCTATGTGGAGCGGCTCCGGAAAGTAGACTCCAACACGATGAACTACTACCAGACACGCTCGTTGGTGAACGAAGGCTTCCAATACCTTCTTTTCGCATCCCGGGAAGTTAAACGTGCCCGTGAATTCCTGGATAAGAAGTCCCAGATTAGCGAAGAGGAGCGGCTCAAAGGCCTGCACGAATGCAGCAAGGAAGTGAGCCGTGCTAATGCGGCTATGTATTCCCATATCAAAGGTTCCTACGAGACTATTGATGCGGCCGAAGAGATTGTCGGGACGCTGGATGGTCTGGAAGAGGCCTTCACTATCAAATACGACAAGCCATGAAATTGAACTACCCCGACATGCTCCAGAACATCAAGATGAGCATCTTTACCGGCGACCATAGCGGAGTATATTCTTTGGCCTGTGCCATTGCCTGCATCGCCGCCATGATTTCCCTTCTCTGGTGGTACAACAAGATGCTAAACGACCCGTACGGGCGCTTGGATGTGCGTTCCATTGTCCGGACGGGCATTATTCTCTTTCTCACCTGCAATTTCTACAGCTTCGTATTGGTGCCGTTTGACAGTTTGACGCACTGGGTTACCAAGGCCATCACAGCATCTGTGGACAAGGACAAAGCTGGTCTCTTTGGCAAAATCAACGATGCCCTGGCAGAAAGCGAGCGCAACAACCGGGAGCAGTCCCTTACGGGCCAGCTGGAGGAAGAGATGAACGGAAGCCTTTCATCCACTTTAGATGATAGCGGAGCAACCGGAGAGACATCGTTTATGCTAGAGTCGTTGACCGAGGATAAGGTGGATAAACGGGAGAAGTCCAACTGGTTCAAACGTACTTGGGAAAGCATTAAGATGGCTGCCAGTATGAAGATTGGAGCCGTAGTCGACAACTTTTCTACCCTACTCTCCTGGCTGATGTCTATACTGGTAAAAATCGTGCAGTGGATTCTGTTAGCGCTCAGCAGCGTTTACCTGATTGTGCTGGGATTCATCGGCCCGTTTGCCTTCGCTTTTTCCCTGATTCCTGGTTTTGGAAACAACATTTCAATCTGGATAGCACGCTACATCCAGATATCATTCTGGGTGCCGATGGCGGCCATTGTGGACTTCGTGAACTTCCATGTCAAGGACGCTTTAATAGCGGAGTTTTGGCGGGCGGGCTTCGGTGCTCGAATGGCATTTCCTATCCATATGATTCTGATTGACGCTGTTCTGCTGCTTTGTCTTCTGGCTATCCCTACCCTGAGTGCTTGGATTATTAACTCTTCCGGAGCATCCGAGGTGAACAGTTCGCTGGAAGGAGCCGCTACGCAGGCATTTATGCTCAAAGGACTTAAAAAGTAACTGATTATGAATAAGATTCTTGGTATTACAAAAGACATCGAACAGTCGTTCAAACGGCTGTCGTCACTCACGCTGGTCTCTGTTGCCGGGTCCCTTCTCTTTGCCCTTGTGGTGGGCCTATATGCCCTTTCTTTTGCCGATAAGCAGCGGCAGAAGATCTATGTGCTGGACCAGGGCAAAAGCCTGCTGCTGGCTCTGCAGACCGACGCCATAATGAGTAAAGACGTGGAAATCCGCGACCATGTCACCCGTTTCCACGAGCTGTTGTTCACGCTATCTCCCCAGAAACAGACCATCCAGGAGAATCTGGACCGGGCCTTTAATCTGGCCGACCGTTCGGCGTGGGAATACACGCAGGACCTGGCCGAGAAGGGCTACTACGCCCGACTGATATCGGCCAATATCTCCCAGCAGATGATTGTGGATTCGGTGAAGTTCGTCGGGAATGGGTATCCCTGGCAGGTGGAGACCTATGCCCGGCAGTATGTGGTGCGGGAAAGTACAGTTAGCCAGTACTCCTTCGTTTCCACCTGCCAGGTGCTGGACGGCCGGCGCTCCGATGTGAACCCGCACGGACTCCTCATTGAGAAGTTCAAGGTGGTGAAGAATGACCTGGTTGAAACCCGCAAGCGATGAAAGAGATAAAGAACAATTCACGCCTTGCGAAGACGCTGGTTTATGCGGGCGTAGCACTCTCTGCTGCAGCTGCTTTGATGTACTTATATAAAGCTTATGTAATGCTATTTTGATATGGATGATTCTAAGAAAAAATGGTACTTATTTGCCGGCCTGGCAGTGATTGTCATTGGGCTGGTGGTATTGCTGATTATGACGGTGTTTGTACCCTCTGGAACAGTGTCTGAGGCCGGTTCCGGCTCGGTTGTTTCCGTAATTCCGGAGGGCGAAGCCGAACGGATGGAAGCAAGCAAATCCAAGGTGTATCGTGGCTCCACTGAAGACTACTACAAGATGCTTGATGCTGTTGACCCAGCGGCAGAGGATATTCCGCTAACGTCAGACTCCCCTGCTGCTTCTGCACCTGTGGTGGAGCCGGTTTCTGCCCGGCCGGAAGCCGCTGCTGAAAGAGTATTTGGCTCTGCCCCATCTCAGACTCCTGCTCCCGCATCGGGACCACGGCATTCCTCTGGGGGTGGCGGAGTCACAAGACACCGGACGGAAGAGGAAAGGCTGGAGTATGACCGCCGCCGTGCCGAAATGGTCCGAGACGTACTGACAGGAGCTTCCGGCGAAGAGGCTTCCGGTGAGACTGTAGCCAACGAAAAGCCCGAGCCTCAGAGCATCGATTTATCGGCCGTGGGCTCCTCCGACGGGATTATTTCAACACTGGACGACGAACCATCCGAGGGCGTGAGCTACGGCGTGAGGCCTTTCCGCTGTATGTTCGTCCGGGACCAAAAACTTGTTGGCGGTCAGCGAGTGACACTGCGCTTATTGGAGGATTACGTAGACGGGAGCGTGCGGATACCCGCCAATACCCATCTATCGGCCATCTGTAAGATTGGCGACCGGTTGGAGCTCTCTGTGCGGTCCCTGGAGATGAACGGCCGCATTGTGCCTCTGGCATTAGATGCTTATGACACCGACGGCCTTCAGGGCATCTACTGCCCGGAAACATCGGCCTCGCGTAACTCCAGGAAGGCGGCCGATGACGCTGTCTCAACCGCTGGCCAGACCTTCGGGGGCCTTGTCGGTGACATTGCCAATACCGTCATCCGTACAGGCGCGTCCATTGCCAAGTCCGCCACCGGCGAAATGTCCGTTTCCGTGGTGAGCGGCTATGAGTTTTACCTTGTTAAATCCGAGAAACGATGAAACGACTATTACTACTGTTTTTGACTGGGTGGGTATGCTCCGGGATCGGCCACGCACAGGCCCAGGATACGCTTTTTATTTCCACCTCCCAGACCGTCCACCTGCGCTTTTCCTCCGAGCTCAAATATGTCAATTTGGGCAACAAAGCCATCATTGCCAAGATTGTGGACGGATCCAAGGACTTCGTGGCCGTTAAAGCCCGGGAGCCCTTCGACTTCTGCACTTCGATGAGCTGCCTGGAAAGCACCGGCGCCATGCACACCTTCCTGGTTGCCTATCGGGAACATCCTTCCCGACTTGACGTTGACACACGCATTTTGCCCGGCGGCGCGCATAAGGGTACCAGCCCTAGCGCTCGAATGGGTACCGACGGTCCCGCTGGTGATGTCCGCCCCCTGTCGGACACCCTTTCTCTTTCACCTTCTTCTTTAGCGGAGGTCGCAGCCTTGCCGCAGGAGCTTTACCATATCGGCGTTTCCGGCTACGGCCTCCAGCTACTTTGCGAGAACCTGTTTTACAAGGACGATGTGCTGTACTTGGTGGTGTCGGTGCAGAATTCCTCGGCCGTGAGCTATGAGATGTCCACGCCGCGGTTTGCGGTAGAGAACTCCAGGCGGACGAAGCGGGGGTTGCAGTATGAGAAAGCGGTGTTTCCCCGGGCGGTTTTTGGACTGGGTTCTGTCGCCCCTTCAACTGTGGGGCGCCTGGTGTTCACCTTTGACAAGATTGCGTTGGTGAAGGGGCAGGTGTTCAGGGTGTACTTCTATGAGAAAGGAGGAGCGAGGAATTTGGTGATGACGATGAATATGAACGACATTAACAAGACCAGAAGGCAGTAAAACGTCCATTCTGTACACCATATTTTGACTTCATACATCGGCGGGAAAAACGCTTTGGATAGCCAATTATTTGTCTGATATTCGCACTGGAAAAACAGCAAATAACGGCTTTACAATGGATACTTTACGCATCAAACTCGTCGCTCTCATCTCTTACGCCTGCCTGGTTTCGGCCGGTTTCTTCACCCTCTACTCCTGCAACAATCGCAAACTCCAGGAGTCCACTCCGGAAGAGATTGCCCAGTACGTAGAAGCCTACACGGCAAGCGTCGTCAAGAGGAACAGTACCATCCAGGTTGTGTTCAACGAAAACGCGGAACCTGCTCTCGCGGGCTCTTCGCGTATCTTGAAGTTCTCCCCTTCTCTAAAGGGCCAGGAGACCTGGGATTCCACAGGTAGAAAACTGACCTTCGTTCCTGACGAGGGTCAACTAAAAGGCGGCGACACCTATTACTGCACCGTCCATCAAGGTAAGCTGATTCCAGGAGCCAAAGACATTGTTTTCTCCTTCAATGTTGACGAAGGAACGGCCGAAATGGAGATCACCGAAGTGAGAATCTCCACGGAAGATCCAGAGACAGCCATTGTTCGCGGCAAGGTAACATTGAGCGAGCCGGTCTATGACGACATCGTTGTCCCTAAGCTGTTTAAAACTCCCACAACCTGGAAAACCGAGACCACTGTTGATCGCTTGGACGATTGGACTTTTGAGTTCGAAATGTCCGGTCTGCGGCGTTCTGCATCCGGTTCTGCTGCCGTAAAGCTCTTCTTCGACGCTCCTGCCATTGGCTTTGGGAAAAAGCTTGAAGCGCGCGTTGTGGTCCCGGGGAAGGGAGAGTTCAAAGTAATCCAGGCCAACTTAGTCGATGCGGCTGAGCCCTATATCTCCATCCAGTTTTCAGAGCCGTTAAACGAGGACCAGTCCCTGGAAGGATTGGTCTATCTTGATGAAATGGAGACCCTTCGCCTTGAACGTGATGCTGCCCAGGTGAAGCTCTTTTATGAGGATGCCAAGGTATCCACAATGACCCTGCGGATAGACCATCGTCTCAAAAACAACGAGGGCAAGCTCCTGGGCACCGGATACAAGAAAACCTTCCGTTCGGCCGGCATTCCCCCGGCAGTGGATCTGCTCATAGGAGATGGTATTCTCCCTGACGAAAACAACTTGAAGCTTCCCTTCAAGGCAGTCAACCTATGTGCTGTAGATGTGAGCGTTATTAAGATATTCCGGTGCAACGTCCTATCCTTTTATCAAGACAACGATATTGATGGAACTTCGGAGCTTCGCCGCTATGGCCGACTGGTCTATAAGACCACGGCCAGGCTGGACAAAGACCCGTCCAAAAACCTGCATCAATGGCAGAACTTCTCCATTGATTTAATGAATCTCTTCCGTCAGGAGAAGGGCGCCATTTACCGCATAAAACTGACCTTCAAGCAGGAATACTCTCTATACGACAAAAACGAGGCGCCGGCCACCTTGCCCAAAGCAACCATAACAAAAGAAGAGGAATCTCGCTGGGATTCCGGCTATGCCTGGTACTCCAGCTGGGGCGATTATCATTCCGATGAATGGCGCTGGAGCGATCGGGAAGACCCTTCGGCCCCCAGCTATTACATGAATGATGACCACTTCCCGGAAATCAATCTGGTGGCCTCCAACATCGGCATTATCGTAAAGAGTGCCGATGATACGAAGTTATGGGTGACGACGGCCGATATCGTCTCGTCCAAGCCCCTCCCTGGCGTAAAAGTCACCGCCTACAACTACCAGCTTCAACCCGTTGGAGCAGCCGTGAGCGACGAAAACGGTTTCGCTGAAATCAAGCTCCGCGGCAAGGCCTACATCCTCCAGGCCGAGAAAGGCTATGCAGTAATGCATCTGAAAATGCAGGGACACGAAAAGTCCCTCAGCCGATTCGACGTAGGCGGCAAAAAGATAACCAAGGGACTGAAAGGTTATGTCTATGGAGAGCGCGGCGTCTGGCGTCCCGGAGACACTCTTCACCTGACGCTGGTCATTGAAGACAAACTCCATAAACTGCCAGAATCTCACCCTGCCACCATGGAGCTATACACCCCCGAAGGACAACTCTTCGGGAGCAAGACTATACGCAGCGGAAAGGACGGCTTCTATGCCTTTGAAATGGCCACGAATCCCGACAGTCCAACCGGTTCCTGGAATGCATTTTTCGTGGTTGGCGGTGCCAAATTCACAAAGAAAGTCCCGATTGAGACAATCAAGCCTAACCGTTTAAAAATCAATCTATCAACGGATAAGGAGACTTTGAAGGCCGGAGAGAATGCGAGCATCTCAGTCTCCTCCCATTGGCTCACCGGTCCGGTCGCTTCCAACTTGGACGGAACGCTGGATATTGTCCTTAACAATACTACCCTTCCGTTCCCCGAGTATCGTGACTATTCTTTCACCAATCCGCTGGTTTCTTACACCTCCGAGAAACTTTCCCAGTTCCAGTTCCGTTTAGACAACACAGGCTGCGCCAGCTTTGTTAAAGAGATGCCGGAAGCCAAGGATGCCCCCGGTATGCTCAAGGCCGATTTGATTTGTAAAGTCGCCGAGCCTGGCGGAAACACCAGCATTGTGGCCAACACCGTCCGCTTCTCCCCTTTCACCCATTATGTCGGCATTGATCTGAAGGAATCCGACTTTGAAACAGATAAAGACCTTATCTTCAAAGTGGTTTCTGTGGACGCAAATGGTAAGGCATCGGCTGGACGTGAACTGGAATACAAGATCTACCGCATGGGCTGGAGCTGGTGGTGGGAATGCTCTGCCGATAATCTGGACCGCTACGTGAATGGCAAGGACGCCAGTCTGGAGACCTCCGGAACCATTACCAGCACATCCTGCTATTCGTTGGTACCGTTCAAAGTCCATTATCCGGATTACGGACGTTTCCTCATCTTGGTGAAAGACACGGATAGTGGGCACATGACCGGCGGGACGTTCTTTGTTGACTGGCCTCTCTGGCGCGGCCATTCCAGCAAATCAGATCCGGAAGCCCTCTCCATGCTCTCTTTCACCACAGACAAGCGCAGCTATGAAGTAGGAGAAACCGCCACCGTTTATCTGCCCGCGTCTGAAGGAGGTCACGCGCTGGTATCCTTCGAGAACGCCTCCGGCGTAATGTCCCGCACCTGGGTTGCCACTTCCGGTAAGGGAGAGACCGCCTGGAAATTCAAGGTGACCGACAAAATGGCACCAAACTTCTATCTGCACATTACACTGCTGCAGCCGCATAAACAAACGGCGAATGACCTTCCTATCCGGATGTACGGCGTACAGAACGTAACCGTCAACAATCCGGCCTCCCATATCAAACCCATCATCGACTGTCCGGATGTCGTCCGTCCGCAGACTCCTTTCACCGTTCGCGTGAAGGAGGAAAAGGGCAAGGCTATGACCTACACGTTGGCCATTGTGGACGAGGGACTGCTGGATTTAACCAACTTCCGCACCCCGAACCCCTGGCCGACGATGAATGAGCGTGAAGCACTGGGCGTTCGTACTTGGGACATGTACGACGATATCATCGGCGCGTATGCCGGCAAGTTTACACAGGTGCTTTCCTTGGGCGGCGACATGGCCCTCCGTGGGACCAAGAAGGAGAACCGCTTCCGTCCGGTGGTCAAGTTCCTGGGGCCCTTTACTCTGAATAGCGGAACTGCCACGCACAAGATTGACTTGCCGATGTATGTAGGCAGCGTACGCGTGATGGTGGTGGCTGGTCATGCCGGGGCCTATGGCAACGCCGAGAAATCGGTCATTGTCCGCTCCCCGCTGATGCTGCTCTCCACGCTCCCCCGTCGGCTCTCTCTGGACGAATCCGTCAAGCTTCCGGTTAATGTATTTGCCATGGAACTGGGCGTGAAAGATGTTAACGTAAAGGTAGAAGTAAACGGACCCGTAAAACTGGACGGGAAGGCTAATCAGAGCATTCGCTTTACCGAGCCAGGAGACAGTCTGGTGGTCTTTTCACTGAAAACGAGCGAACACAAATCCGGCCAGGCGACCGTAACCGTGACGGCCGAGGGAAATGGATTCAAGGCGCACGAGACCATCCATATCGACGTGGTGAATCCAAATCCTCTTAAGACCGAAACTTGGTCCAAGATGCTAGGACCCAATGAGCAGGAGGACTTTAGCTGGACCGGCCGTCAGCCCGAGGAAGGAGAATCCGCGCAGTTGGAGATTGCCAGCTTCCCGGCCATAGATTTCACCGGCGCTTTCGAGTTTGTCAAGAACTACAAACATCTTTGCACGGAACAGCTCTCTTCCGGAGCCTTCTTCCTGCTGTATGCCCGCGAGTTCCTTGATCCCACAGACAAATGGAATGCTGAACAAATGCTTCCGAACATCCTTTCTTATCTGGCATCCAGACAGATGCCGGACGGCGGATTTGCCTATTGGCCGGGATACAGTTATTCCAACTCCTGGGCTACCACGATGGCTGGTCAGGTGCTAATGGAAGCCAAACGCCAAGGATTCAAGGTGCAGCAAAAAGCAATTGACAACTGGGTGAAGTTCCAAAAACAGGCTGTCCGCAATTACAAACACAGCGAACGCTACAACCTTTCCGATCTAGACCAGGCCTATCGTCTCTATACGCTGGCACTGGCCAAACAGGCCGATATGGGTGCGATGAACCGCCTAATAGAGACGGCAAATATCTCCCTTCAGGCCCGTTGGAGGCTGGCTGCCGCCTATGCAGTTGCCGGGAAGGCCGAGGCGGCAAGGCAACTAATTGAAAACTCTGTCATCAGTATTGCCATGCCTTCGAATGGACTGGGAGATACTTGGTGGTCACAGCTGCGTGACCAGGCCATGATACTGGACGCATTGGTAGAAATCGGCCAGATGGACAAGGCAGTAGAACTGGCCAGAGATGTTGCCAAGAGCTTTTCACCTCGCGGTGCCAGCACGCAGGAAGTAGCATGGGTAAGCTGCAGCATGAGTGCGCTGGCCAAGGCTGTTGGGACCTCCGTTGCCAAAGTATCCTTCTATCAGAAAGAAAACGCCATAGAGAGCATTCAGGGCGGGAATAGTATTATCCAGAAACAGCTGGATTTCTCGGCCGGCGAGGTGCACGTTAACAACCAGGCCAACACGTCTATCTACACGCACGTGACACTTCGCCAGCGGGCTGATATCCACGCAAAGGTACAGCCGAATGCCAAAGGCGTCAAGGTGTCTGTGGAATACCAGAGCCTGGACGGAAAACCCGTACAAATTGAGAACCTCAAACAAGGTGCGGAATTCCGAGCCGTCATTACGGTGAACGAGCTCACAGGCACCACTTCCAGCGAATCCATGGCCCTCACTTTCACTGCGTCCTCCGGCTGGGAAATCTGGAACGACAGGCTCTTCGCAGGTGCAGAAGACAACGGTGAATACCGGGATATCCGGGACAATGAGGTGCGTTGGTATTTCACCCTCAGAAGCGGTGGCTCACGCCAGTTCTCCGTGCGCCTGCAGGCGGCTTATCAAGGAAGCTTCCACCTGCCTGAAATCCTATGTGAAGACATGTACAACCCAGATTATAAGTCCAATACCGCGAACGGAAACGTATGCGTAAGCCAGTAAGGAAATATCTTCTGGCAGGAGCCGCTGTTTTCTTTTTCATCTGGCTCTTCTGCCTCCCCCGGGATCTCTTCAAAGAGACCCCGTACAGCACCGTCGTCGTTGATAAAGACGGCGAACTGCTGGGGGCAAGAATTGCCGATGACGGACAGTGGCGCTTCCCTCCATGTGACTCCATTCCAGAGAAATACGCCATTGCGCTCATTCAGTTCGAAGACAGGAGCTTCCGTTACCATCCGGGGGTGAGCGTAAATGCGATTGGAAGGGCGCTGGTGCAGAACATTAAAGGTGGTCACACGGTTAGCGGAGCAAGCACCCTTTCCATGCAGGTAATCAGGCTTTCCAGACAACGCGAACGCACCATTTGGCAGAAGCTCACGGAGATGTTTCTTGCCACCCGGCTTGAGGCCAAATACACCAAGGACGAGATACTCGCGCTATATACTTCCCACGCCCCCTTTGGTGGCAATGTGGTAGGGTTAGAGGCCGCCGCATGGCGATATCTTGGTCGTGATGCCGATGATCTCTCCTGGGCCGAAGCGGCAACCTTCGCTGTGCTTCCCAATGCACCATCATCTATCAACCTATGCCATAACCGTCAGCAGCTGCTAGAGAAGCGTAACCGTCTCTTATTGAGGCTGAAAGAGAAAGGCTTCTTGGATGAATACACATACGAATCGGCACTTGATGAGCCGCTGATTGGAGAGGTCCATCAATTGCCTTCTTATTGTCCTCATTTGGTAGAATTCTACCACAAAACGAGCCGCGGTAAACAGGTCAAAACAAGCATTGACATCAATCTCCAGAGACGTGCAGAAGAATCCCTGAAGCACTGGCGGGAAGAGCTTAGCGAGAACGGCATCAACGATCTTGCCGCCATCATCACCAACGTTAAAACCGGTGAGACCGTTGCCTACTGTGGAAATGCCGATATCAATGAAGAACGTCCCGGGAAATGGGTAGATATCGCAAGCTCCCCCAGGAGCACAGGCAGTATCCTGAAGCCACTCCTGTATAGTGCAGCCTTGAACGATGGCGTAATTCTCCCCCACTCGCTTCTTCCGGATGTTCCCACCAACTTCGGCGGCTTTTCACCGAAGAACTTTGACATGAACTACGACGGAGCAGTCCCTGCCGACGAAGCGCTGGCCCGCTCCCTGAACCTTCCAAATGTATGGTTACTGAAGCAGTATGGTACGGCCAGGTTTGTGAGCTGCCTCAAAGAACTTGGCATCAGTACACTGACCAGGAAGCCAGAGGAATATGGCTTGTCGCTCATCCTTGGAGGCGCGGAAGCTTGCTTGATGGACGTCGTGAATGCCTATGTAAAGAAAGCACAGTCCGTAGATATGGCCACTTGGTATATGCTTGAAGCCATGGTTGAAGTGGGCCGTCCGGATCAGATGGACTGGCGTCGGGTAAGTTCCCTACGGAAGATTGCCTGGAAAACTGGCACCAGCTACGGCTCCCGTGACGCCTGGGCCATCGGCATAACGCCAGAGTATGTGGTCGGCGTCTGGGCCGGCAATGCCGAAGGGAATTCTGCCCCCGGATTGACAGGGGCATTGACTGCCGGACCGGTGATGTTTGACCTGTTTAACCTGCTCCCACCAACGGGCTGGTTCGAGGAGCCAGAAGACGGAATTGAAGTGGATGTATGCCCAGAAAGTTGCTTTCTGGCTGGCCGGGATTGCCCGCACAAAGTCAAACTGAAAGTACCAAAACAAGGCGTTAATTGCAGAGTTTGCCCCTGGCATCGGGAAATCAATCAGGAAAAGAGGTTTGTTTTACCACCTTTGATGGAAAAATACTACAGAATCAAGCACCAGGAGTATCGGCCGCTTCCACAAAATGCAGAGCCGCTCGAAGACATTATGCACTTTGCTTATCCTACAGAAGGCGCCGTTCTCTCCCCCGCCAGACAGATGGATGGAAGCATGCCGGGCATCCGTTGCGAAATCGTCCATGCAGGCTCTGGAGCCACTGTGTACTGGCATCTGGATAACGAATACATAGGCGTGACAGCCGACATCCATACCATGATGATAGAAATCCCTCCCGGTTTTCACCGCTTAACAGCGGTGGATGAAGACGGGATGAAAGAAGAAATAACCATTAAAATCATTTAAAAACGTGTGAATTAAGAGTAAAATTTGCTAAATTTGTGAGAATTGTACTAACCCATGCCGCAACACCTTGTCATAAGCAAGGGAACTGAACTCCACAGATTCCCTCTTGACGCACTCATTTGTGTGTCGGCTGATGGCAACTATTCCCTGTTTGTAACACAGGACGGCCGGGAAACTGTTATTTGCCTGCAACTCGGGCAGGTGGAAGAAATGATGCATGACCAGCTGGGTTCCAGCGGAGACAGATACATCCGCATCGGCCGTGGCGTCATCATCAACATAGACTATCTTCATCACATTGATATTTCGAAGCAAAAGCTGGTCATGTCAGACTGCAAGGCGCTGAGAAAGGAATTCTCTGCTTCCAGGGACGCATTGATTAAGCTGAAGGATTATGTGGAGCAGACTATAAACGGACAAATGAAATGAGTAATATGTGGGACATAGATGACGGTGAAATCCGGATTGTAGGATCCGGTACGCCACCTCAGGCCAATAAGCCTCGGAAGCCCCGCGGGACGATACTGATCTGGGTGCTTTCTATCCTGGCTGTTCTCCTTGTTGCAGCAATTTTCCTGCTGCTCAGGCGAGGACGCGGATACGAGCCCAATGAACCTGGATTGTTTGAGGCGGCGGATACAACCATCATCCGCCAACTCAGAGAGAGAGAAGAGATTAGACCATTTGGAGATTATACAGATACCACCGGTCTTGCTTATACTGAAGTGATCGAAAAGACGGTGAATGACATTCCCCTGTCGCTGTATATTCCGCACAATGCCACACCAGAGCTTTGTTTAAGGACACCGGACTACAACAACAAAGACATTATTTTAGCTACCCAGGCTGCTGATATCAGAAGGGATAACAAGAAGATTGTAGGAGCATTTGTGCTGAAGGGCGAGCCCCTAGCTTGGGGCCTTTCCAAGAAAGGATACTGCGGCATTATTGATGGGAAACTCACCGTTGGCGTGGCCGATAACTCTCCCCTGTTTGAGCAGGCCACCGAAACCGGAGGTTATTTCTTCCGCCAGTTCCCGCTGGTTGATAACGGCGAGCTTTGCGAGAATGAGCTCAAGAACAAATCCATCCGAAAAGCCCTTTGTGAACGTGCTGGAGAGGTATTTGTGGCCAAGAGCGAAACCCCCGAATCCTTCCATGACTTTGCCCAGGCGCTGGTTGACCTGGGAGTGAATAATGCCATTTATCTAGTAGGAAGCACCTCGTACGGATTCTGGTATGAAAAGGAGGGAGAATTCAGTGAGTATTCGGATTTGAGGGTGTCGAAATATAAGTATGAGAGCTATATATTGTGGAGGGCGAATGCTAAATAATTGAATTTATTGTTGCGAAATTCGTTTTTATTAGTATATTTGCGTGAAAAACACACATAATGTTAACCAATATTAACGCAAATAACAGAATAGTTTTTATTATATTTGTATTCAATACAATAACCAAGCTATGACTGTAAAACAAACCACGACCCTTTTGTATGGCGTTGTCGCTATTCTTTTGCTACTTTGCCTACTCGATATGCCATACGGTTATTATGTTCTGGTTAGAATCGTTTCTGCCATAGCGTTCTGTTTTTTTGCATATATTGCAAAGCTCTCCGGACGCGAAGTAAGAATGGTATTTTTTATCATTCTTGCTGTTGTTTTTCAGCCCATTATCAAGTTCCCTCTCGGTCGCGAGGTTTGGAACATCGTGGATGTTTGTATAGCCATTTATCTACTCTATCTTTTGTTTACGGTCAAGGACGTTAAAACAAAATCATCTTCGACCAGCATTAAGAAAAGGGATCACTCGAAAGACATTATGCTGGCAATCAGCCTTCTCTTCTGCTTAAGTGCCAATGCTCAAAACATAATTAGCGAGAGAAGAGTTTACTATCTTGATGCCACATATTCAATGATTAAGCCTTCAAAGTTGTGGGATCCTGTTCGAAAAGATTTAGCTAAAGCCATCCAGGCAATTGAGGATGAGAATACCGAAATTTATGTCATTGCGTTCGGTGGGAATCATGGTTCTGAACTAAAAGAATGGCATGGCTTTGCGAATCAAGCTGGGAAAGATAATATCATCGCTGGCTTTATGGGCTTTACACCTAAAGCCAATACAATGACTTATTTAGATAGGCCATTAAATGATTTCTATTCTGGTAAGGTAGCTCATGGTAAAGTTACTTATTGTTTCCTAATGACTGATGGAAAAGACGAGAACAAGAACACGAATTTATTTCCTGATGCATTAAAGAAATGGGGCGGTAAATATGGGGACCAGAATGTGTACGGTTTCTATGTAATGCTGAACAAAGAGGCGAAGGACAGTAGTATCGAATCTATCATCGATAAACAGGATCATCTTTGGAAAGTTGAAACCGCCGACATCAATATTAACCTTATCCGCTTAGAGAATAAGGCAGTTTTTAATGTTCGTTCTGATGACACCATTGAGTTACCCATCTCTTCTGGGAAATATAGTGGGTTAAACTTCAAGGCGTCTTTCCCGGACCAATCTGGATTGAAAGCAAAAAGCACTAAAGTTAAGGACGGGAAACTGATTGTGAAGGTTGATGTCGTTGGTAATAAGAGTTCAATGCCAACCTCTTCGACCCATCAAATGAATGTTTCCTTATCTAACGGAGGAAAATTTGATTTCTTAGTGACTGAAAGGGTTTCTGTAAAGTGTAACAATAGACGTGAGTTAGTGTTATCCTCCCCCACTAGTCATCAGAGAATGGGGAAAGTTACGCATTATGACAAATTCCTTTTTGTTCCTGGAAGCATTAAACCCGTCATACATTCTTTTGATTTTGAATTCAATGAGGATGCAAAGGCAGACAAGAACGCGTTTGCAGAATTTGCGTTTGTTGATAATAGTGGTAAGGCTGTCAGTCCGAAAGACATGATTATCAGCGTTGACGGTGAGAAATTGAGTAACAACCGCTTCCGCGTGACTTCCTCTCATGAAAAGGTCAACATAGAGATATCATTTCCTTCTGGAGCTAAGAAAGGAAAGCACCAGGGATATTTGAGGCTAGTTAATCATAACTTGCATAGGCTTAATAGCAATGAGTGCGCTGGTCAAACGGCTGATGCATTCCAATGGACCGTATACAATAGTAAGACGATGAATCCTTTGGCAAAAGCACTTATGTGGCTGGGCATCCTTGTTGCTTCTGCGCTGTTGCTTTGGTTTATTGTCATCAAGCCGATTAAGTATCCTCGTTTCTCCAAATTCAGGAAAATGGTGCTCGTAAAGAAGAACGGCGTTGTTGCTGCTCAATTCACCTGCAATTTTAAGGGTGCGAGACGAGTGATCTTTGCTACGAGCATACAACATCAAAGTGCGTTAAATAAGCTCTTCACTGGTAGAATTGACACCATTGTCAATCCGGTTTTTGAAGAACCTATCACCTTCTTGCCCAGGAAGAAGAGAAAGGCCATGGCTAAAGGAAAGGGCTATTTCTTTAATCCTAATCCCATCCCTCAAAGTGGAGTGGCCGAGATTAGCGCTCCGGCTAAAAAGTTAATTATCAATTTACAATAAATAAAGGACACTACTATGGCAAAGGCTAAGATTAAACTCAAGAAGACCCTGTATATTGGTCTTGGAGGTACCGGCGTTGCGGCTTTGTTGAAAGTCAAAAAATGCTTCATCGACAGTTATGGAGAAATCCCTCCTATGATTGGATTTTTAGCAATCGACACAGATACTGCTGCTTTTAGCAAGGAGGAAACAAGCAACTTGGGTGCACCTATTCGCCTGGATTCAAGCGAGCTTCTTGTTTGCACGGTAAAGAATGCGCTTCCCACATATCGTAGCAATCCTACGGCTTACGATTGGGTACCTCCTAAGAACGTCAATAATCTTAGGAACATAGCTGGTCTTGGCGCCGGTCAGGTCCGTTCTAACGGCCGTTTTATTGCATATTATAATTTTAATACAATCCAGGCTAATATCTCTACAGCTATAACCAAGATTCATCAACTCATACCTAATACGTCGAAGTACACTATAGATACGAACAAGGACGGCGTTGAATATGCTACGACTATCAATGTCTTCGCATCGGTAGCCGGAGGTACTGGTAGCGGAATGCTCATTGACACTCTCTGCTTGGTCAATAAATCTATGAAGGAGATGTCTATGCAGTATAACCTTTATCCATGGATTGTCCTGCCGGAGATTTTCAAATCAATGAACAATGGCCCGGCTATGGCAAATGTCCGTTACAATGCATATGGAGCTATTCGTTCATTGGATTATATTGAACATCTTGACCCGAATGATCCGGCTATTAATTTCGGCTACACTACTATCACGGAGCCTCTGTTTGACTATGCATTTGTTCTAAACAATCTTAACCAGGCTGGCGTTGCTTTTGACAAATTGAGTGACCTGGTTGATGTTATTGCCAAGAGCGCATTTTTGCCTGCAAATAAGATGGGCGATGAAATCAGCTCTCCTTTCGACAATATCCGGCATCAACAGAATGGAGGTGTCTATGATATTCTTGATAAAAAAGCATGGGCGGCTTCTACCGGTAGCGCAGAGCTAATATATGATAATCAAGCGGTGGGGCGTGCATACGCATACCGTATTGTAGCACAGCTATGCGATTCCATGAGCCAAGCAAGCACAGACGGAACAGAAGACGCAAACAAATTTGTTGATCATCAGAATGTTCTGATTCGCGAGAATGAAGGAAGAGACGATGTTATTGATGCGTTAATCTCTCCCGCACCTGAATATGTTCTAACGATTGATGAGAACACCACTATTAATGACATAAATCAATACATCGAATACAATGCCGGGACAAGAATTGATGGTGAACTGCAAACTAATCTCAACAAGAAGATTGAGAACACCAACCGCGAGTTTGAGGCGTTCCTGGGCAATTTGATGGACAACACAAATAGCGGCTGCGTTGGTGTCTCTCTTCAGTTCATTCGTTCTCTCAAGACTCTGCTTGGTTTATGCAGAGGAGAAATGGAAAGAGAAAAGGACGAACTCAACACGCAGAATGGTATCCCGATGCAGTGGGAGTCGGATCTTAACGGCATCAGGAAAACGGGAATTGGAGCTATTTTTGGGTCTAAACTTGATGAGGATAATGTTGAGATGTTAACCCAGAAACTGACCAACTATGTGACCAACCTCCGAGAAGAGAAGAGAAGACTCTGGGCCATTCGCTTCTTTAATGATTTTGAGAGTACCGTTATTAATTATGAGCAGCAACTCCAGAATCTATATTCTCACTTGACGAGGATTCATGACAAGTATTCTGATGAACTCCTTCGACAGCAGCAGTTGGCATCCTCCACATCGAAATTCCAGCTCTTCCTGCACCAGTCTGATGTGTATAAAGTCTCAAGATACGGCTTGGACGATTCTGTAAAGGCAGATTTCCACACTCATTTTTCCAACAATGGTGGCCTTCTTCAGTGGCTTTCCCTATCTAAGGAGCAGGTTGACACTCAGATTTGGAATTTTGCTAAAGGGACTACTCCTGTCATCAATGCTGTAAACGTATCGATTGACGAGGTCCTAAAAGCAATGACTCCTGACGATGTGAAAAACTATCTTGAGCAGCTTAAAGTTTTGGCTTCTCCTCTCTGGTCTTACAACACACAGGGTTATAACCAAACTCAGTTAGCGCTTGATAAGTTTGTCATCGTTGGAGTTGGAAACCGTGACACTAGCATCCTCGCCACCGATCCTGAATATAATACTGTCTTCGACACTAATGGGAACCATGCATCCTTTGCTTCAACCTATCAGAATGACAGGGTCTATGTTCTCGTAGTTGAAGACTTACTGCCAATATATGCTGTCAATAATTACTCGACTTATAAGAGCGATTATGAACAGAAGCAGGCTCAGAACTACCCGATGGCCGCGTATCTTGATGAGAAGCTCAATAATCGCATTATCTCTGAGAATTTCAACGTGATGCCTACCATTGAGCAGGATAACATACTTCAGCTTTGGGTCTGGGGCTTTGTCTTCGGTTATATCCACTTTGACCCCGAAACAAACTACTATTGGATTCGTTCCAAGAGCAGGGGCGATGCGATTCATAAGTACCGCTTTAACTTGAATAAGCAAAGAGATGTCGCATTTGATATTTTCAAGACCGAGGGCCTTTATCACGAAATAGAAGATTTGCTCAATACAGAGATTTCCCGTCACGGCAACGAGGCGATTAACCAAAAAATTCAGCAGATTAAGGATGAGGAGTCCTATCTTGAACAATACGCAAATATCAGCTCTCTTGAGCAGGCTAATCTTGAAGATCCCAAGTTCAAAGCAGTTTTGAATCTGGTCAATCAGGAAATTGCTATAATGACTAACTAACTTTAAGGGATGTCCGCATTTATCGTTATAAGTGTAAAAGATAGCTTAAACTGGATTGTGGACGGCATTAAAGATTGCCGTCCACACAATCCAGAAGTGGTTACCTACCTCTCAACAGGGAAAATCAAAAAAGAGGGAGAGGATAAATATCTATATGAGTACACAACTTATTCTAAGCATGCCGGAGATGGTAATTCTGACAACACGCTATCTCGAACGGTAGAGTCAGACATCCCGAGAAATCTGTTCTCCAATCAGATAGCTCAGTTTCTGAATGTCTGTGAAAACGAAGGTGAGCAGATCAATATCTTCCTGGTTGATAATCCAATCACCGATGACGATTTTGAACAGTCTTCTTGGTTGGTAGACGAAATCCGGGCAGTATATGAAAGCCATAAAGCCACGAATTTCCAACTTGTACGTGTTCTATTCTCATATGAAATAGATAAGCCTACGGATGTCAACAGGCAAGCGTCCAAGATGATTCTTAAGCAACTCACAAAAATCAATCTGGACGATTCGGATGATTTCCTTACCCGGATTCTATATATTGATAATCAGAACCGCAGCGGCGCAGCAATGTGTCTTAATAAGGATGAGCATGACATCATGATTCCACGTATGCTATGTGATCTCATGATGTTATTGTCCAATAAAGACGATTCTTACAATGTTTCTGCGGCCATCAGTGGCCAAACTCGCATGTTTGCCGTTGGCTACTCGGAGTGCATGTATTACCATGACGATGTCTTTAGGTACTATGACCTGGCTGGCCGTAGGGACCTTCTCAAATACATGCTTGAGACAGTTAATGCTGAAGAGTCGCTTGATTTTAATCGATATCCTGTCGGGCTTGAGGACAGATTAAGGCGGCTTGATCCTTTGTATGCGGAGGTCCCATATAAAGTCGACATTTCAACCCACCCTCAGTCAATAGATAAGGCAATTGATGATATTATTATTTCGTTCAAAGATGATATCATTAGTATACGTCAAGAAGCCTTAGCCAAGGCAACAGTTAAGGATGCAGAAGAAACGAAGGCAAAACTAATTGAGCATCTAAAAGTGAATGATTTAGTTCCTGAAGATGTTAGCGATGAGGAGCTGGAAGAAAGCTATTTGTCAATTGCGGAAGAAGCCCAAGTCGATATTGATAGCTTTTCCGTGACAACTGCTGTTGAACAAGCGAAAAAAGAGTATCCGGATTATATTGACCGTAATCAGATATATGAAGAGTATTTAGTTGAGGATGAGGAAGGAGAAGACTTCGAAGGTGTTGATCTAGAAGCCAATATCCTCGCATATAATAGATTAATTAAGTTTATCCAAACAGGATTATTTAAAAAGCACGTCCGGGCGCAATGCGAGAATAAAGATAAGGAACCAGACACCACTCCTATTGATTCGGATGAGAAGCCCAAAAAGCCGTGTTTTCTGAAACGTCTATTCTGCAGGAAGAAAGCATCTGTATCTACCGCCATAGACGGCGTACAAGAACCTGAAACTCCAATCACTCGAGATTGGCACTCCTTACGGAATACAATAGCATCTATCTCTGAGATGTATTCTAGGCGGGAGGACTATAATCGATTAAAGGAAAAGGTGAATTCAATGCGTGGAGAAGTGGCAAATCTCAATGATGAGATCCACAACTTCAGGTTAACAGTTCATTGCTCCTCTGTCGATAACCTAATTGATTTGGATAAACTGAAGGAATTCCACCAATCAGGGCGAGATTCTCGTTTGTCAAAAATAGTCGAACAGTGGAATCGACTCGATGAAGAGAGCAAAACGTATGACGCGTTCTTTGAAGAACTCAAAGAAAAGACTAAATGGGATGTTTTCGATTTTTACTACATCAATTGGTCTGATCCTTTTGATTTCATCAAAGACATTGATTTGCCAAAGGTTTGCGAAGCGCTGAAAAGAAAATCGCAACCCTTTGTCAACACATATACACTCACACCGAACGCTGAGAACCTGACTTCGTACGTTTTCTATACGGACAATGAGCGTTGGCAAGAAGACCTTAGTCAAAAGAGAGTTACTCTCAAAGATGACAATAAGGTTTCAAGCACATTCTCCCGGCACATTTGTTCAAAGATCTGTATGTTTCAATTTTTGCAGATGAGCAATGAACTCATAGAAGGACTTGTGGACTGTTATGATAAGAAAGTAGTGGTATAAGTTATTCAGTTGTAATGAAAGACTTGGAAAAAATAAGAAAAGCTATCGTCGCTAGCGGCAGCATCACAGCAAATGATGTTGTCGCGTTGCGAGATATCGTTTATACCGACGGGAAGGTTGAACAAGTTGAGGCGGAGTTTCTATTTGCACTTAGAAAAGAACTTAATGACCTGGGGAATTTAAAAGAATGGGACAATTTCTTTATCCAAGCCATCTGTGACTTCGTCTTAGACGATGAACGTTCTCCCGAAGCTATTGACGAGTTAGAAGCCACTTGGCTTATTAATCAAATTGGCGAAGACGGCATCATTGATGATGTTGAGCAGCGCCTTTTGAAAAAGCTCCGTAAAGAAGCTAAGCACTTTCCTACCGGCCTTCAAGTGATACAGAAACACACCTCCATCGCCAGAGATTTAGGAAAAAAGATTTTCCTTCTAATGTGTGGCAACACAAAGACCATGCGGTCAATGGAATACGGTGTTTCCCGCACCGGAGAACGGAAGGCCTCTGTGCATCATATCAGAACCAATACGAGAACGGACGATGACGACCATGAAGAATAAGGTTTATGGCCTCAGTCCAGAACAGGTTCTGGAAAGCCGCGAGAAGTATGGAAAAAACATCCTGACGCCTGTTAAAAAGGAGTCTATCTGGAAGCGTTTCTTCGAGAAATTTAAGGATCCCCTCATTATCATTTTGATTATTGCCGGGTTTTTCTCACTTGGCATATCATTATACGAATATTGGGGCCTTGGTGGTTCGACGGACGCTTTTTTTGAACCCGCAGGCATATTATTGGCAATTCTTCTGTCTACGTCCTTAGCCTTTGTATTTGAATTGCGTTCAGATAAAGAGTTCTCTCTTTTGAACAAAGTCGAAAATGAGGAATTGGTTGTTGTGATTCGTAATGGCAAATACACGAAAATACAGAAGAAGAGTGTCGTCGTTGGCGACATCGTCGTTCTTGAAAACGGATGTGAAGTTCCTGCTGACGCCGAGCTACTTGAATCTACTTCCCTTAGAATTAATGAATCCTCATTAACCGGCGAACCTATCTGTCGAAAAAGTTCTGAACCAAATGATGCTGTTACCGACGCAACCTATCCTACAAACAGAGTATATAGGGGAACCAAAGTTATGGAAGGACATGGCATTAGCAAGGTCTTTGCGGTCGGAGATGCTACAGAATATGGTAAAGTATATAAGCAGGCACAGATTGATAACAAGGTTAAAACGCCACTAAATGAGCAACTCGACAGGCTTGGAGGACATATAAGCACGGTTAGCTATATCCTCGCTGCTTTAATACTTCTTGGAAGAGCAATCGTATATCTTCATGGACATAACGGCGCTCCCATAATGTGGATTGAGTTTATCTCCTATATGCTTCAATCCATCATGATTGCCGTCACCCTTATTGTTGTCGCTGTTCCAGAAGGACTCCCGATGGCCGTTACTTTAAGCCTGGCCTACAGTATGCGAAAAATGCTGGCCACTAACAATCTCGTAAGGAAAATGCACGCCTGCGAGACAATGGGAGCCGCCACAGTTATCTGTACTGATAAGACAGGTACACTTACACAAAACGAAATGCGCGTTTCGGATGCTTGGGTTTCCGAAGACGTTGACTTGGACCTTCTATACAAGTCTATTGCCATCAATTCAACCGCGTCTGTGGAAGAGAATGATGGCAAAATTGAAGTTATTGGCAATCCGACAGAAGGTGCTCTACTAATATGGTTAAAGCAAAGAGACATTGACTACGCCTCAATTCGTTCTTTAGCTGAAGTTGACCAGGAGCTCCCCTTTTCAACTGAAAACAAATACATGGCGACAGTCATTCGACAAACAAAAGGGAAGGATTTATTACTGGTCAAGGGTGCTCCTGAGATAATAAGACAGTTTTGTGACGTTTCTTCGAAAGAACTAGAGTTTCTTCGTTCTTTTTCCGAGGACCACCAGAAACGAGGAATGAGAATGTTAGCGCTCGCTTGCAAGGAATTGAATAAGGATGAGATGGTTATTAAAGGAGGGCAGCTCTCTGTCTCTGGGCTAAAACTCATTTCTCTATTCGCCCTCTCGGATCCTGTCAGATTAGATGTCCCTGATGCTGTACGCGAATGCATTGATGCTGGTATTGATGTCAAGATAGTTACTGGCGATAATCCTGGTACCGCAATTGAGATTGGTCGCCAGATTGGAATATGGAACGAGGCTGAAAACGATGAATGTATCATTACCGGGCAAGAGCTTTCATCGCTGACCGACGAACAATTACAGTTGATAGTCAAGAAATTGAAAATCATTGCACGCGCTCGTCCTACAGATAAAGAAAGACTTGTAAAAGCGCTTCAAGTAGTTGGAGAGGTGGTAGCAGTTACTGGAGATGGGACAAATGACGCTCCGGCACTAAACGCGGCACACGTCGGCCTTTCTATGGGCGACGGTACTTCCGTGGCAAAAGAAGCAAGCGATATCACTATCATAGACAACTCGTTTGCTAGTATTGGCAGAGCTGTCTTATGGGGAAGAACCCTTTATAGGAATATCCAACGCTTTATTCTTTTCCAAATGACAGTGAACATTGCAGCATGCCTTATTGTCCTCTGTGGCGCTTTTATGGGGGTACAGTCGCCGTTGACCGTTACTCAGATGCTATGGATTAATCTGATTATGGATACTTTTGCCGCTATGGCCTTAGCCTCCCTACCTCCTGAAAAAGAATTGATGAAGAACAAGCCGAGAGATCGACATGCCTTTATCATAGACAGAAAGCTTTTAGGACACATTATGATTACTGGTGGAATCTTTTGCCTCTTGATGGTTGGGTTTACTTATGTCATGGAGCATTCTGATATCCAACCTGGTATCAGCGGCATTCAATTGGGAGCATATAACGGAATCACTGATTACGAGTCAGGTTTATTCTTCACGGCATTCGTATTTCTCCAATTCTGGAACCTTTTTAATGCGAAAGCTTACGGAACAAACAAGAGTGCATGGACTTTGAAAGATTGTCGCGGTTTTATTATTATTGCGGGGATTATTTTAATTGGACAGCTCGACATTATCTATATTGATGGAAGATTCTTTAATGTTGTCCCATTGGAATTTGATGATTTACTAAAAGTTGTTATTGGGACCTCAAGTGTAATGATAATTGGCGAAATTGTCAGGTTTATTAGGAGTAAAATCGCTTATGGCAATTGTTAAGAAATCGTTTCTTTCCAGTTTAATGGGGAGAAGCCTATATGATGAGTTGAAGCGATATGCTTTGATAATCATAGGCATAGGATCGTGTATTCTTGCTGTTACTTTTCTGCTGTCCCTTTTCTTCCATTGGGCATTTATCAGCCGCATTCTCAATCTGGTCTCTGGGACCTCATTGCTGTTCATTGTTTATATGGCAGCACTGATAATCACTTTAGATAAGGAAGTTGATGTGGAACAGTACGAGGGTTATTATAGTTCAAAGCCTGAGGGATACACAAAAACGCCAGCATATAATCTTACGATCGTGTGGGGTGTTATCTTACTAGCCATTGGGGTAGCGGCTGTTTTCTTCAGCAATAGATACCGAAAACAATACGCTTTTGAGTGCAGCACTATCTTAGTTGACAAAGAGGCTGGCATATATCATTATGGCTGGAATAATGACTGTGAAATAGCTGTTAATGCTGCTGACCTAGAAGAGATGAAGGGCTATGAGATTAAAGGCACGAACTACTCTCTCTGCGAGTACTGCAAAGAGTACGCTGAAGAAATAGAAGACATTGCTAGTGAAGAGAGTATATCAAATAGATAATCCGCCTCAAGATGAAGAGAATATTATTCATACTGCTATTTGCGTTTTCCTTCCACGCTATCGAGGCCTATGGCCAAAGATTCACCGTTAAGGTCGTTGGTGTGACCGATGGCGATACGTTTACAGCAATTAATCGTGATAACCTTCAGTTGAAGATTAGGGTCTATGGGATTGATGCCCCGGAGAAAGGACAGGATTTTGGGAAAAGGGCAAAGCAGGCACTTTCGGACTATATCTTTGGGAAAGAGGTGACAATAGACGTTCAAAAAACTGATGGGTGGGGTCGTTATGTTTCGTACGTATACACAGCTGACGGGAAAGACGTCTCTCTAATGATGCTTAAAGATGGAATGGCCTGGCACTTCAAGAAATATGACTTAACGGAAGAATATGCTAAGGCCGAGGAGCAAGCCAAGGCAAAAAAAGTTGGTCTCTGGTCTATGCCGAATCCAGTCGCTCCATGGGATTATAGGAAATAGTAGCTCATAGTGCTGATATTCTTTGTTTTTTGCTAATTAACTAAACTCATACTATATTCAATATGAAACGCAATCATCAGTTGATAGCATTATTATCCCTACTTCTCGCTGTGATTATCTCGTGTGATACCGACCATAAGTCAGAGTTTTATCGTATACAGCGCGATGACATCCACGGATACGAACAGTTCATACAAAAGTATCCATCAAGCTCTTTTGTTAGAGACGCGAGAGAACGTATAGAGACAGCCAAAGAAGAAAAAAGGCTTAAAGAAGAACGCGAACGGAAAGAAGCAGAAGCTCGTCGCTTAGAGAGTCAGTATGGTAATAACTCGCTATCGAATGGAGCTCAACCGTATTCACGTTGGTATGGGTCTAACCAGTATTATGATGACTATACTGCGCATTCAGAGATCCGGGTTAAGGCCCCATACAATTCAGATGTTATCGCTATCGTACGCTATAACAATATGAATGGTAGTGTCGCAGGCCATAAATACATCAAAGCCGGTAATACCGCGACGATTTATTTAAGAAATGGGAACTACTATCAGACTTTCTTTTATTATGGCAAAGGGTGGTATCCAGATAAACAGATGAATGGGAAGGTACGAGGGGGTTTTATCAAGAACGAAGCTTTCTCTAAAGATGGTTCTTCGTCATATTTAGAGAATCAAATCCTCTCTTATGAGCTGACCTTACAAGAACATGGGAATTTCCAAACAAGTACTAGTAGCGAAGGAGAGATGTTCTGATGAAAAAGTATTCCATTTACATTCTTGCCGTATGTTTATTATGGCCAATACAGCAATCGTGTTCTTGGAATGTTAGGCATTCAAGTCAATCCCAAGACCCGGTGGAAGATATTGAATTATCTGCACCGGCTCCCACTGTTATCGTAGATACAACACGTTCTGGGCTAGTAATATACTACCCCTCATTCAGTGCTGTTGATTTAAGATGTCTTGAGAGACCTGACCCAGATAAAGACTCCACTGTCGTGTTTTGTTGCGCAGGTGCATATACTGGTAAAGGGGCAAAGGGCCATTCTAATATCGCCGGCGACCACGTGAGCGGTGGGAAGAGGTATCATGGTTATCGCTGCAAAAGGAACACCGGAGCATTCGTTTTTTACAATGGTAAGTGGAAGTTTCTGTATAAGGCATATACTCACGAATTAGATTCTGCCGCTGCAAATAATGGTTGTGGTTATGCTCAAGAGATGATGATTCATGATAGCCTTCAAGTACCGACTGCTCGTCCATTAGGTAACGTCAATCAGTTCCGTGGGTTATGTGAAATTGACGGCAAACTGGCTATTGCGGAATCAACCGACAAGATTCCATTTGGAAAGTTTATTTCGTCTCTACTTGATGCCGGAGCTACTGAAGCACTATATACAGATATGGGGAATGGCTGGAATTACTCCTGGTACCGTGAATACGCTGATAAGAGAGCGACATTAATTCATCCTGGGTATCAGGAAAAGGCAACGAATTGGTTAGTATTTTTATTTCTGTAAATTGCCACCTAAAAGCGATGTTTTGCCAGCCGACGAGAGTTAAACTGATAAAGAACGCATCCCAGAGACGTATACTTGATTAACTACGAAAAGATTGTCGAACTTAGGGCAATTAATCGCAGACGGGTCTAATCAGGGCGGGATAATGTTCCCTACTCGTCAGATGATCATCAGCTGGGGTTTCTTCATCCGGCTCAAAAAAGATGTCGTAACTGTAAAACCAGTTTGGAATTGAGGCTGATATACGGGAAGACATATATCTGACATAAGATCTTGGGAAGAATAGCTCATTCCCGTTGTGTCTGCTCCGGACAATACATCCGCCCTTTCCAAATGTCCACTCGCAGTTATAGTCCTTCAGAAGTTCTTCCCACTCGACATCGGTTGGTGTGCGCCATGAATCGCCTAAGTATACGTGGGCGGGATCATCCTCTGGTTCCAGAGTATACTTGTTATCAACAAATCCATTGTAACCGTATTTACTGTCAGTGCAGTACTTGGTAAGAGGGAGAGCCATATGAATAGGCCAGCCGTCCGGCTTTTTATGCGTCCATTTGGTATTGGTGGCTTCATCCCTCCAGTGGAAGCATAGAGAATTGCGTTCAAGATGCTTATTCTCCGAGTCAGCCCAGAAGAACAGGGCTCCTTTCTCGTTTGGCGCGAAAGCGCCCAGATCCACATTCGACCACTTGGTCCCTGAAGGCAGCCCCATATCTACGGGTTCGGCAAGGTATTCATAATCCAGGGTGGTCAAGCTGTCGACCTCTCCGTAATATACCTTCTCTTTCTTTGACCAGAATGGGTGCTGTATACAATACGCTCGGAAATAATACTTGCTTCCAGGTGTGAGCTCATTATAGTCAAACTGGTAAATTCCGCAAGGTCGTTTGCTGATATGGTTCAGCTCCCTCATCAGAGATGAATAGTAATCCCTATAGACAGGATTGGGCTCGCGAGACACGAGTATCCCGAATTCAACCTTGTAGTCGGAAGCGACATAACAATAAAAGCTAGCGCCGTATTTAGTAATACTCAAAGCCTCTTCAGTTTCAATTTTGGGAGGCTTAGCACATGAAAGTGCAATACTAGCGCCCGCAAAAAAGACTAACCCCAGCTTGTAAAGTCTTCTGTATTGCATATTCTCAGTTTTACTTGCAGCACCTCTTGCACGGTTTCTTCCCCTGCTGCACCGCCTCTTCTTCGGTCATCTTCTTAATCCGATGACGGGCATTCTTCAGGGTCGTGCACTTCTTGGTGCTATGATAGCTCTTAGCACTGCTTGACGCGACAACGTATACCTCCCCTGGCTGGAGAGAATCATTCGCTTTTTCAACTGCGTTATACCCGCCCACGGCCAACCCGCCGGCGGCGACGGCTCCGAGTGCCCATCTCCCCCACTTCGGCAGCTTCACAGGCTCCTTAGACAACCGTTCCGCAAGCCTGTCAAAACTTGCATCGGCATACTGGTGGACATAGATCACAGCGTTCTCAAACGACAGCCGCTTAATACTCTCTGGGAGCACTTCGCGGTCAATCTCCGTAATCCCGTCAAAATACACCGGCACAATGGTCTTCCCTTGCGCAATGGCATAGGCAATCTCCTGCGCCCAAGGGCTATTCTCAGTCAATCCCTTCAAGCAGTCCTTTGTGATAATCACCACCATATTCCGGGATTGCTCCACAGCCTTCAGGATGATGTCCATATAGTTTCCAGAAGACAGGCTTCGGGTGTCCATAAACATACGACTCTCCCGAAAGCCGCGCTTCGCCAGCTCGTCCTTCGTGAGCTCAGCTTTCACAGCGCCGCCCTGACGCCGATAGCTAATGAAAACGTCGTATGTCTTCTCTTTGGCCATTAGAATTCCAGCTGGAAGCCCTTTGACTTAAGGCGGTCGTAATTCTCCTTATCGAAACGGTACATGATGGGGGTACGCGTCCCATGCCTGGGCCCATCATAAACCTCAATCAGTATCTCGTAATGCTTCATCTTATTGGCGAAGTTGCGGCGATCGAACTTCACATCCAAGATGGACTCATACAGGTTCTGCAGTTGCGGCAAAGTAAAGGTCTCCGGCAGTAGTTCAAAACCGACTGGCTCGAAATGGATATCCTGCTTGAGCCGAATAAAGGCATCTCGCAGGATCTTGTCATGGTCAAACGCAAGAGCTGGAATGGAATCCTTGCAGAACCACTCTGCCTTTTCAGCATCGGTATCCGGCTGAACGTCGGCGAGCTTTACCAGCACATAGTGTGCAATGGAAATAACACGCTCGCGCGGGTCACGATTTTTATCGCTATAACAGCCGATTTCACGGAAATCCCGAGGCTTAACCACCAAGCCGGTTTCCTCCTTCAGCTCACGGGCAGCCGTATGGGCAATGGTCTTGTCCGACTTTTCGGGTTTCTCAACATCAATGTTCAGGAAACCGCCCGGCAGGGCCCATTTCCCGACGTAAGCCTCTTTACTGGCCTCTTTTTCCTTGCCACGCTTAACAAGAAGCACCTTGAGTTCCTTGCCATCGTAACCGAAAACTACGCAGTCAGCCGCCACAGCAGGGTGCGGATACTCGTAGATATACTGACCTTTCTTTGCCATTATTTGCGTTTGAATCACGCAAATATAATAATTATGATGCTAAGAAACAATACTCTTAATAAGTCAGAAAAACAGAGTAATAATTTTGTGTAAAATTTACTCAAAATATTTGCATGTGTGAAAAATTATATGTTTATTTGCGTAAAATTTACACACTTACATAAACCTTTTAAAAACGTCCCCGACAAAGAGACATCAATTCCAATTCGTACACCAATTTTAGACTTCATACAGCCCGTTTAGACCCCTATTGACAACCCCAACTTAATAGTATACCTTCGCTCCCGAAACACCTCAATAGACAAACACTTATAACTTTCACGCGCCATGAAAAAGATACTGTTAATCCTTATCTCGCTCCTCCTGTGCAGCGCAATTAATGCCGGAGAGAACTATCCTGCCAGTGGGCAGGAAACTGTCTACGTCGTAATGTCTCCCAACGCTTATGCCTATCATCGTACCACAAACTGTGAAGGGGTTCGTAAAGCTAAGCACCCCATTAAGCAGGTAAGCATTGAAGATGCTACCAACAAGATGAAGAGACGTCCGTGCAAATTATGCTACGGATATAAATAATCGTCCACCAATTAACTTTCACGCACCATGAAACGCATCCTAAACCTGCTGGCAGCCATGCTGCTTGCCACCTTGAGCGTCAACGTCTACGCCCAGAAGAACAAAACCGAGAACGACTACAACCTCAAGAAGGCCTACGAGGTCCTGAACGAGGAGAAAGACGAGGCCAAGGCACTTGACCTCGTGAACAAACAACTCAAGGAGACTCCGGACAACGTGGATGCGCTAATGCTCCGCATGAAGCTCTACCGTAGCAAAAAGGATTACGGTCTTGCACTTCAGGACATCAACCACGTCATGAAGGTAAATAAGCCCAAGAAGACCGAGCTGCAGACTTCTTCCATACACTGGTGGAAGGCCTATATCTACGACGATATGGGTGACAAGGAGAATGCTGCCAAGTCCTTGAAAACCGCCTACGAGCTGGCGAAGAAGGACAACAAGGAGGTTCTCCACAACATCGGCTTTGACTATGCGCAGGCCCTGTATTACCTGGACGACCTGGACGGCGCCGATGCCATCTATCGGGAGATGCTCAAAGAGAACGAGGCCGACGGCGGTGCCATGGTGGGGATGGCCCGTAATATGATTCAACGCGAGCAGTACAAGGAGGCGTTGGAACTGCTGGACAAGTGCCAGCGGCTGGATGCCAACTATGCCGAAGTATACCGCTTCAAGATGCAGGCATACGACAAACTGGGAGAAACCAGTAAGGCCATTGACTCTGCCCTGGATTGGTTCGACAAGAACGACGATGCCAGCACCAGCGCCATCTGCAAGATACTAGCAAAGCGTCCTAACTACGCTGAAGCAAACCTGAAGTCTCGCGCTAAAAAAAGTGAGAACCCTTTCACTTGGAAAGCTCTCCTTTGCCAGTTCTATGAGAACACGCACAAGTATGCTGAAGCCGTGAAGGCATATGACGATTTGGAAGTCGAATTCGGCCACTATGACCAGATCAATTACTATCGGAGCGCATGCTATAGCGAGCTGGGATTGAACGATCTTGCTATTGCAGATATCTCCAAATCTATGGAGAAGGAAGCCGATTGGAACAGCCTCTGCCAGCGTGGCGACTACTATCGCCTCTCCGGTAATCTTGATGCCGCCATTGCTGACTTCACCGCAGCCATTGAGGAAGAGCCGTCATTATCCTACGCCTATTACAAACGTGGCTGGTGTTATGAAATGAAGGGAGACAAGAAAGCCGCCCTGGAAGAATACAATATCGGTCTTGAAATGGATGACGACTATCCGTATCTGAACCTGATGCGCGGCGAACTTCTTCTGTTTGACGGCAACAAAGCCGAAGCCGACCTTGACTTCGAAGCCGTCCTTCAGAAGGATACCGTTGCCAACAGCAGCAGCTGCCGTATGTATGCCCTGCACTTCCTGGGCCGTGACGAGGAGGCCGACGAATGGATGACGAAGGTCATTGAATCCGATCCCGATGCGGCCGGCAACTACTACGATAAGGCCTGCCTTTATTCCCGCATGGGACGCCTGCAGGAATCCGTTGCAGCACTGCGTGTCGCCTTTGAAAAGGGCTACCGGGACTTCGTGCACATCGGACTTGACGATGATATGGACGCCGTCCGTGACCTTCCCGAATTTAAAGCTGTTATGGAAGAATATCAGGCCAAGCACAACACCTACCTCAAGGAGAGTGATATTGTGGTACCCGTAGCCACGGAAGAGACTGTCACTGAGATAGCCGTCAAACGCAATCCCGGGGGCACCTTCGAGATCCCTTGCGACATCAACGGACTGGCGTTGCAGATGATCTTTGATACCGGCGCATCCGATGTCACCATCTCCTCCGTTGAAGCCAACTTCATGTTCAAGAATGGCTACCTGGCTGAGAAGGACATCAAGGGTAAGAAGTACTACCAGATTGCCAACGGACAGATTAGCGAAGGAACCGTCATTACCCTCCGCGAAGTGAAGATTGGCGATGCCGTTCTGCATAACGTGGACGCCTCTGTGGTAAAAAGCCAGAAGGCGCCCCTGCTGCTGGGCCAAAGCGCCATGGAACGCTTCGGCACCATCACTATCGACAACCAGAACAACAAACTCATTATCAAGCACTAATCACCATGCTCATCGCAGTTATTTTCTTCGCCGCGATCAGCGCGGTGATGCTCTTTCTTCTCCTCCGGGAAGACAAGAAGAATGATAAACTCATAGAAGAGAACGGATGGCTCAATGCCAAAATCGGCACTCTGAATGAGCAGTTGGGAAAGAGCACTCTTCCTGTCGAGAACGAGTCTCTTACGGCAGAAGGCGTCATGGATGCCGTCCGCTTCGCAGGTTATGTCCCGGAGAAGGACGAAACCTGGATCCGCTTCATGATTTCCGGTGAGCCCTATCTCATAGACACGGAGCGCTTGCCCCAAATCTTTGTTGTGCGCGACTTTGGCGTGGACACAAAGGAATGGGAGATGGACCTGCTTAAACATGCCGCCCATCTGATGTCTGACGACCTGATCATGGTAAAGGCCATCTTTTACGAAGACGCGCAGCGCTGCGACCTGCGTTTCTTTGTAGCTGCCATGGACCGGAACTATGCCAGTCTCAGAGAGAATCTCCCCCGCTATATCAACCTGATTCACGAAGGTCGGAACCGCATGAGTGAGATTTATGATAATCTGGTGAAAGAAAAGCGCGATGCCGCCTTGGCAATCAATCCCGTACTCCCCCAGGTTCAACCCGAAAAGAAGATTATGTCATGAGCATGGACGCCTGGCCCCTTTCCAAGAAGACTATCGCAAGGGCTCTTGATTTCAGACATCTGAATCCGGAGCCCTCTGGAACTGATGAATTCCATTATGTTTGCGACGGACAGGATTATTTCCTGTTCTGTCCCGACGCACCTGACTTTGTCATCAAGCACTTTGTCCCTATGGATGAGCTGTGCTTCTTTGACGAAGCTACGCTAACTTCGGCCATTTATTCCATTAACAGCCGAAGTCATCACGTGAAAGTCGCTTTTACCACTGATGACAGAGTGGAGCTATTATTCCAGCTGTGCTCCCGCGAAAGGTTGTATCTGGACTTCCTCAAGAGCATCGTTGCGCTCACTCGAAAGCTGGACGATGTAGTCACTTCGTTCCGAATGGCTTGCATGCTATGTTCTGAAGAGGATGTTCTTGCGGTGAAGGAGGAGGTAGACCATATGTGGGATAGTAAGGATAATCCTTTTGAGAGGGCATTGAAAAACTATTAACGGCGCCAAGGGCCCGCCTTCTATGAGGCGTGAAAGGTAGTCGGCGGGCCTGCCGTTTTCTACAGCACTTAACAATATGACCGATACTAAAACCAAATCTATGTACGTGAATGCCTCCGTTATCATCTGCGGAGGAGTATGCCTTGTTAGGGCTATTACCCATTTTATGCTAAAGTCTTCGGACTGGAGCGAACCCGCTATCCCGGGTCTGGTCTTTATGTCCGACCTTTGCTATCCCCTCCTTTTCACCTGGATTGGCCTGCTTTTGAGGGGCTGGAAACCGGAATCAAAATGGTGGGTACAGCTCGCTGTTTTGCTTATCGCAATCTATGGGCTGTGCCGATACTGTGACTGGACCGCAGACTACTGGCATATCGTTCACCTGGACTTTGTGATGATTGCACTGGGCTATCTTATCCCGCCAGAGTCCTTGAAGCTGGAAGGAGAAAAGACCGGATGGCTCTCTCTAATCATGTTGATGCTTTCCGTCTTTTGTTATACTGCCGTCTCTGTAGCAAAGCAGCGCTTGCAGTGGGGGGATCTAATGCCGGAACATCAAGACATGGAAAAGCTTCTGGAAGCACTGCTATGGGTGGCAGAATCGCTGCTGGGGTTAATCTCAGCGTACTTCGTCATCCAGTTTTCTTTCTCGTCAACGGCGCAAAACTTGGGCGGTCAGCAATGGATTCGGGTTCTTGTAGCGGCAGTCTGTGGTCTGTCGTTTATATGGGCCATCCAATTCTTTTTTATGATGTTCCACCGCTGGACCTATATGGCTAATTACGTTTACTACAGTCCCATCCTCTCTCTCCTAGTTCAACCCATATCTGTATACCTGATGATCGCCGTATATAGAAGGGCGAAAAGCAGGAAGACACTTTCCTGGAAAGAATGCTTTAAACTATAGAGAATGAAACAGATACTGTCACTGTTATCCCTTTGTGTAATCCTGTCTTGCTGTGCAGGACAAGGTAGCCATACCCAATCTCCTGCAATCAAAGAAACGGAGATTGATAAGCAGATTATCCGGACAGAATCTGGATGGAAGGCCTATAAGGAGCATATTGATTCCATCTTCATGACTGATCATGATGCTTATGCATATCACCTGCAAGCACAGTACTATTGTGCCAGAATGAGTTTTGACAAGGCTAAGGCATACGCAGATACCTCCATTACTCTGGCAATGGCCTCTCAAGACAGAGAGACTTTATGCAAAGCACACTGGACTAAGGCTAATTGCTTTTCATTCTCCAGTAACACCACCGGCGAAATCAGGGAATGGAAAGCCATCATTGACATTGGTCTTCAGCCCTATATGAATGACGCGAAAGAACGCCTTGCCTTTTGCTACTGGGAATTAGGGGAATACCAGGACGCACTTAACGTCCTGCTAGATTCGCTTTCTGAGGAAGGTAAGGTTCTATATAATCAGATTATTGAGCAGCAATGATGGAAAGAGTAGCCAGACGTATGCGTATTTATTTTTTCGAGGGTAAAGCCCCCGAAAATGTTTTCATGGGCGAACCGGATATCGTTAACCATTACGACGAGAATGATGGCCGCATCTTGAGCAGCACCTGCAACAACAAAGTAACCAGCTACCACTACGACCAGGATAATAGACTGGTAAGGGAAACCACAGATGATGAGGAAGGAAATAGAGAATTAGTTCTTTACACCTATGACCCCGACGGTCAGCTTATCAGAAGGCATTCTGAGAAAAGGGAAATGGGGCCTCATTACATTGGAAAATTCAAGAACTATAACTTCTACAACCCCGAATTCTACTCTCGCGACGAAGACGACATGTATGAGCCGACCGGGGAATATGCGGATGAATGGTATTCCTGGGAAGATAATGGCCATCGTTGTGTTCGCGAACTCACTATACACGCCGCTGATGGGACCGTTAGCCATGGTTTTATGGAGGAACGTTATAACGATGCTCACCAAGTGACCGAAAGGTGGATGTATAAAGATCCCGTCGAAATTATTCGGCATCGGGAATTCTTTTTCTACAGTGAATATGGGACGCTTGAGCGCGTCGAATATCATAACGTTTTAGGCGACGATGACGATCTTCCCGTTCTTCATATAAATACCGAAGTGTACGATGAAGATGAACGTGCAATCTGCTTTTATACAGATGGAGAGATTACACGTACAACTGACTACAGAGAAGACATGGAGGGCAATTGGATAAGAGCCACAAATAGAGATGGCCTGGGCCTCATTATCAACGAGATTGTAAGAGAAATCACCTATACCACATTAAATCCATCATATCCAGACCACGACCTTTTCAACGACCTTTTCTAAGAATATGGCATTTTTAAGACACGAGTTGGCCATTGACCTGGGCACGGCCAACACAGTTATATTCAAGGACGATCAGGTAGTCCTTGACGAACCCAGTATCATTGCGGTGGAGACCAAAACGGGGAAGTTGATAGCCATCGGCAATGAAGCGCAATTGATTGAAGAACACACCAACCCTGGCATCTATACCATCCGTCCGCTTATGAACGGCGTCATTGCAGACTATGATGCGGCCGAGATGATGCTGGGCGGCTTCATCAAAAAGGCAATCGGCAAAAAGCGCAGCATCATCAAACCCGCGCTGAAGATTGTTATTGGCATCCCCGGTGGTAGTACGCCGGTAGACAAGCGTTCCATTCGTGACTCCGCATCACACGCTGGAGCCCACGACTTATATATGATTTACGAGCCGATGGCTTCAGCCCTTGGCATCGGCATCGATGTGGAAGCACCGAATGGAAATATGGTCGTCGATATCGGTGGCGGTACTACGGAAATCGCCGTCATCTCCCTGGGTGGCATCTGCGAATCGGCCAGTATTCATGTGGCGGGAAACGAAATCACCACCGATATCGTAGACTATCTGGCACAACAACACAACATCAGCATCGGGCGTACAACGGCCGAACAGCTGAAGTTTGCCATCGGCTCTGTGATTCCCGACCTCCCTCCTGAGGAAGAGCCGGAAGACTTCCGTGTCATCGGCCGGAATATGGTGACTGCACATCCTGCAGAAGCGCAGATTTCATACAAGGAGGTTGCTGCCAGTATAGACAAGACCATCTCCAAGATTGAGATCGAGATTATTAAGGTGCTGCAGCGGACCGAGCCGGAACTGTACTCCAACATTGTCCGTAACGGCATCTGGCTGGCTGGCGGTGGTTCCCTACTCCGCGGCATAGCCCAGCGCTTCACGGAGAAGGTGAACATCCAGTTCCATGTGGCCGAAGATCCGCTGAAGGCCGTCGCCCGTGGCACCTGCCTGGCGCTGAAGGGTACGGAGAAATATCAATTCTTTGAGAAGTAGATATGAGTAAGAAAACCATCATATTGATTCTGGTTGTCCTGGATGTGGTGCTGTTGGGAGTCGTAGCGGTGCTGTTGGTATCCAGGAAGCGACCACAAATTGACCAGCCGCAAGTGGAGATGCTTGCGGATACGATGGCCGTTGACACTGTTGAAGATTATCAACATATCAACACTATCAACAACGGATTACAAACAGGGATAATACGCTAATTATTAACGGATTAAGAAGTTATCAGATAGTTCTCAACATTGCTTGATAATGGCAGTTTCGAGACCTATCTTTGCCATAAAACCCAGATAGAAATATGGCAACAAGCACAAGAAAGAAGGCCGCACAGATTGATGCGGTTCAGATGGCATCGGCCGAAATCGGCCACGTTCCACCCCAGGCGCCCGAGGTGGAAGAAGCCGTCATCGGCGCAATGATGATGGACAAGGACAGCGTTTACCTGGCAATGGAATCGCTGAAAGAAAAGAGCTTCTACGACCCGAAGCTCCGTCTTATCTTCTCAGCCATGGCGACGCTCTTCAAGCAGCGCAGCGCCATCGATATGATGACTGTGTCAGAGCGCCTCCGCACAGACGGCACGCTTAAAGAAGTCGGCGGACCGGCACGGCTTGCGTCCCTTACCGCCAAGGTGGGTTCCGGGGCCAACATCGAATACTACGTCAAAATCCTGCAGCAGAAAACTATCCAGCGGGACCTCATCGAAGTGGGCTATGGTATCCTACGGAAGGCATTCGACGAAACGTACGAGGTTGACAAACTCATCGAGGAGTCCCAGACCGACGTTTACAATGCCGTACAGGGCAATATGCGCAGCGGATATGTGAACATCGGAGACGCCATGAACCGTGCTCTAGACCGCCTGCAATGGGTTCAGAAGACAGACGGCCTCACCGGTGTCCCATCGGGCTTCCCTTCCCTGGATGCCATCACCAGGGGTTGGCAGGACGGCAATCTGATTGTTATCGGAGCACGTCCCGGCCACGGCAAGAGCGCCATTGCATTGAACATGGCCAAGGCAGCCGCCGTGGACAATAACATTCCTACAGCCTTCTTCACGCTGGAGATGGCCGACATTGAGTTGGCTGACCGTCTCATTGGTTCCGAGAGCGGCCTCTCTTCCGGCAAACGTAAGGGAAAGGACAAGATGGAAGATTATGAGTGGGCACAGATTGAAACGGCTTTGCGGAAAGTGGTGAAGGCTCCCCTATACATCGACGAGACGCCGGGTCTGACGATCACGGAGTTCACGTCTAAGATCAAACGGATGGTGCAGGAAAAGGGAGTGAAGATAGCCTTTGTGGACTACCTACAGCTGATGCACGCCACGGGGAACTACGGAACCAACAGGGCTCTGGAAATCGGCGACATTTCCCGTCAGCTGAAGGAAACCGCCAAGGAACTCCATATCCCCATCATAGCGCTGGCACAGTTGAACCGTAACCTAATGACGCGTCTCAATTCTTCCATGGGGCGCCCGGTATTGAGCGACCTAAAGGACTCCGGATCCATCGAGCAGGATGCAGATATGGTGCTGTTCATCCATCGGCCTGCCAAATTAGGTTTGTCGGAGATGGGAGAAGACTATGCGGAACTCATCATCGAGAAGAACCGCGCCGGAGAAGCGGCCATCATCCACTTGCATTTCAATGGCGACCTGGTGAAGTTCTCCGAGGATCACGAATCGCTGGCGGACTATGCAGCTAAGCCGATTCCCTCTGCGGCGAATGCGCCTTCGCCTGTGGATATTACGCCTACAGAGGGGTATGTGCCGTATGATTTTGACTGTGCGCCGGGGTTTTGATGGAGTATATCTGAAAGATTTATAGGGGAAACTGGTATTGCTTTATAGAGTATATGGACCTCAAGCATTACGACATAGACGCGACTAATCTGCCGATGAAGTACGCATACGAACTCATCGCGAACACCAATTCCAGCCTTTTCATTACAGGTCGGGCCGGGACTGGAAAGACGACGTTTATCCGCAATGTGCTTCAGACGGTCAACAAATCATTTATCGTTCTTGCTCCTACTGGGATTGCCGCTTTAAATGCCTGCGGAAAGACAATACATTCATTCTTTGGTTTCCCTTTGAGTGTCATGGGACCCAATGACTATGGTCGGTTGCCAAGGAAGAGTACGGAGCAACTGTTCGGAGTCAGAGCCGCTGACGCCATCATTATCGATGAAGTTTCAATGGTCCGCTGCGATATGATGGACGGGATTGACAGAATGCTTCGCCGGGGATTCCAGTCCACTGCACCTTTTGGCGGAATCCAGATGATCTTTATAGGTGATATGTTTCAGCTGTCCCCTGTTGTAACTGATACCGACCGGCCGTTACTCGAGGAAATATACGGTGCAGGAGATTATCACTTCTTCTCTGCAAGGAGCATAAATGCTGACTCTATTCCCAAAATAGAATTTGAGAAGGTCTACAGGCAGGAAGACAAAGGCTTTGTTTCCATCCTGGAGCATATCAGGCTTGGGAAAGTCAGACAAAATGACCTTGCAGTTATCAATAGCCGGGTTAGGGAATATGAGCGCACGGATGATGATGAAATGCTTTTCATCAATCTCACATCGTACCGGAGTGATGCGGATAATTATAATGACTATCGGCTGTCCTTACTCCCCGGGGCATCCAGGACATATCAGGCAACCTACGAAGGTGATTGCTGCGAATACAAGGACGCAGTTGAAGAATTCATCACCCTGAAGGTCGGTGCCCAGGTCGTCTTCACCAAGAATGACGAGTCTGGCCGATGGGCGAACGGGACAATGGGTATCGTCAACGAGCTCAATGATGACTTTATTGAAGTGGTCCTTGAGACCTCCGAACTTGTAAATGTGGAACGCGTCAAGTGGGAAATAACAGATATCAGATATGACAGTACGCTTAGAAGGACATCGGCAGAGGTCAAAGGATACATAAGCCAGTTCCCGCTTAAAGTAGCATGGGCGATCACTATCCACAAGAGCCAGTCCATGACCTATTCACGGGCTCGCGTCGACTTTGGCCGCGGCGCATTCTGTGAAGGGCAGGCTTACGTCGCATTAAGCAGGCTGAAGAGTCTGGAAGGACTTACGCTTGTAAGACCACTTAAGTACAACAGCATCATCGTGTCACCAGAGGTCATTCATTTCATGAAAGGAGTGAATGACTATCCACGATTTGAAATGGAACTCTACATTGGTAAAACCATAGGGCCTGCACTACGTCTCAAAAGAATGGACGAAGCCGTAAAACTGCTATTTGCAGCCTCCATCCAATGCGCAGAGAAAGGAGACACAACCAAAGCATACGAATTATTGTGCCGATGCTTTGATATCATAGCAGATGACAGCGTATTGTTTCGTGCAGACACTCCAGTTATTCGGAAAGGCGTTTTCTCAGAAATACTCAACGCCTGTTTTGCATTGTATTCGGGAGAACCGAACCGTTCTCTGGAATTAACCCGCAGTGATGGTAATTCTGAAGATGAGTTCATGACTCAATTCATCAAACTCAGATGTCATGAGGCATTGGAGCAATGGGATGATTATGATGACGTCTTGTACGACCTGTTACTGGCATGTAATACGGATGTCGAGAATAATGTTCCGAGCATCCATCATCGCAAAGTGCTTTGGAATGCCCTGAAACATTGGAATCGCTTGCCAAAGAAAGTCTGGGCGTCTTGCCTGAAGACTCTTGTGGATGACATAAGGGAATATGAAAAGCTTTATGTGCAAATCCATCACATCGCCATTGAGGGCAAGGTATTTGGCGCATTCTTAAGACAGAAAGGCGGACTCATCGGTAAAACGCTGGCCGACCATGGAGCCGATGACGACTCAATTGTCCGTTCCTTCCGAACTTGGTGTAATCCCAGGGATGAGGGCGATCCGTCTTGGCGAGAGTTTTTAACAGCACTACTGGTATTTGAAAAGGACTAAACATATTTAAAAATGACTGATCATATCGTTCTATACCTCGGATGGGCAGCATGGATCCTGCTGCTCATCCCGCTTGTGCTTTTGGTTCGCCTGCTAGTCAAGCGCTCCCGTTGGTCCATCCTCAGGATGACACTGGTATCGCTTATCGGCGTTGCCGTTCTGGCACTATGGCTGAATTACGCAGAAACCCTATGCACCGCGGAGCCGGGCAGTATGGCCGGTTCACTTGGCACCCACCTTGCCTCTTTGCTCGAAGGCTGGGTTGGGAGCACTCCCCTTTCCTTTTTCACCTCTACAGCTCTGCTGTTCCTGTGGCTGGCATTTGCACTGATAGATGCCGTAACTGCAACCGCCAGATTCATTATCAACAAGCCATACATCAAGGAGATAGTCGTTGAGAAGGTCGTAGAAAAGGTCAAGTGGATTGAGAAGCCCGTCAAGTCGGCACGCCCCAAAATGCCAGAAAAGAAACCCACAGAAAAGCCCCAAAGTAACCCCGTCAAGAAGGACATCAGCTCAGTAGACGAAGCGCCAGACTATCGGATTCCTGCGGCTTCAATTCTACAAGACGGCAGCAATGGCCACCATAAGGTAACACAGTCCGAGATTGACAAGAACATAGCCATCATCAAGGAAACCCTGGCAGACCACCATGTCCAAGTTTCCGATATTGAGGCCATACCCGGCCCGACCGTAACGCTGTATAAGATTTACCCTGCCAAAGGAGTCAAAGTGGCGGCCATTCGAAACCTGACTGACGATGTGTCTGTGGCACTTAAAGCTGGGAAAGTCATCTCTTCCCTACTGGAAGACTGTGTGGGCATGGAGGTGGCAAACAAACAGCGGTCTTCTGTATCCATGCGGGAGCTGGTAGAAAGCGAAGAATTCAAACGGAGCAACGCTAGCCTGCCTGTGGTTATCGGTCGCGAGGTAACGGGAGCAGTGAAGGTTTTCGACTTGGCTGAAGCGCCACACCTGCTTGTCGCCGGCGCAACAGGCCAGGGTAAATCTGTCGGTCTGAATGTGCTGGTGGCTTCTTTACTGTATTCCAAGCGGCCATCCGAGCTGAAGCTGGTCTTCATTGACCCCAAAAAGACGGAATTCAGCAAGTATTCCCGCCTCTATTCTCACTACTTGGCTGTTACGCCAGATGCCCAATCAGAAGATGATGAGAAGGCCCGTTCCATCATCAAAGACCCCAAATCGGCAGATACCATTCTCCGCTCGCTCTGCCAGGAAATGGATGAGCGCTACAGTCTACTGGAGGCGGCTGGAACACCGGAGATTAAAGAGTATAATGCTAAATATATTGCTCACCAGTTGAACCCTCAAAAGGGTCACAGGTTCCTTCCCTACATCGTAACAATTATCGATGAGTATTCTCAACTTGTGCTGGGAACCGGTGGCCCCGAAGGTAAGGCCCACGCCCGGAGCATCATGACATCCATCATTTCCATCGCACAGATGGGTCGTGCGGCCGGGCTTCATCTGGTGATTGCCACCCAGACGCCACGGCGAGAGGTGATTTCCGGACTCATCAAGGCCAACTTCCCTATGAGTATTGCTTTCACCGTGAAGACGGATGTAGATTCCCGCGTGATTCTGGATGAGATTGGAGCAGAGAAATTGCTCGGCAAAGGCGATATGCTGATCTCAAAGAATGCCGATACAGACCGCGTACAGTGCGGTTATATCAGTAGTGGTGAGATTGACATACTGACCAATTCTGTCGAGAATCAGAAGGGATACAAGAAATCGTTTAACACCCCGTACTACCTTCCCGAAGTCAAGGACGAGGAAGGCGATAAAGGTGATGATAGTGGCTCTATAGACATCAACAAACTGGATGAGCGATTAGAGGAAGCCGCACGCTGGGTAGTAATGCAGGGTTCTGCATCGACCAGCGATCTTCAGGCAGTCTTGGGTATGGGGTTCCCGAAGTGTCGCCGGATAATGACACAAATGGAGAGTATGGGAATAGTTGGCCCGGGAAACGGTTCCAAGAAAAGAGCCGTGCTAGTGAATTCAATGGCTGAGCTTGAATCCATATTGAAGTCTTACTCGAAGAAATAGCCATGGACACCAATACTAAACCTACAACCAATATCTGGAACTGGATAGATGATTTCAAGGGTGATAAGGTCATCCTTATCATCGCTATGCTCTTGCTGGCAGCCTCTATCATATCCGTGTTCTCTTCCACTTCCCTGCTGGCTCTCGGCAAAGGAGACACCAGGGAGTCAATCATGACGTCCCAGGCAATAATGGTTGGTATTGGCGGTCTGGTCATTTTCTTCATCTATCTCTTTGGTAATAGCCGGGCATACCGTTTTATCGGCAAATACAGTTTCCTGGTATCCCTTGCAATGCTCATCATCCTTGTCTTTGAGTTGGATCTTGGATTTGTCAGAGCAAGCAGCATCAATGGAGCGATGCGTGTAATTGTCGTTTTCGGCCTGCAACTACACGTATACGAATTCGTCAAACTTTTTATGATTCTGTACGCGTCCTGGGCACTCAAGACGTACAAAGAAGGTGGTTTTAAACTCACCAAGCGAATCGCCGGTCTGCATCCCCAGCTAGCCTTCATTGCCACACCCCTTGGCGAAAAGAGCTTCTATCTTTACATTCCTCTGGCTGCGACTATTGGTATAGTAATGCTTGGTTCGAACTCATCAGCCCTCTTTATTGCCGCCATACTCGTCGCCCTCTTTGTCATAGGAGGCATCGACGTGAAGGATATTCTGGTGATGGGTGCTGCCATGGGTGTTGTCGTTGGGATGCTTACTCTGGCGAATAAGTTTGGTGTCATTGAGACCAACCGTAATGATACGGCCCGGAGCCGTGTTATGAATGATGAAAAAGCCCAGATGGATTCCCTCATCTACTACAGACCAGGCGGAGGTCATTATAATGCCACTAAGTTCAGCAAATACAAGGATAAGTTAATGCAGCCTGTTGGCGCCCAACTTGCCATTAAAGATGGCGGCATTTTGGGCAAGGGTGTTGGCAGAAGCGGCCAGAAGTATGTTGTGCCGGTCATCTTCAGCGACTACATGTTCAGCTTCATAGTGGAAGAGACGGGCGTTATCGGCGCCGCGCTACTGATTATCCTGTACTATAGTTTACTGGCCAGAGGAGTCAATATTGCCAAGCATTGTCCGGATTACTTTGATAAAGTGGTTGTTACTGGATATAGCATTCTGATAACGGCGCAGGCGTATATGCATATGATGGTAAATGTCCACTTCCCTCTTATTCCACAAACTGGCCAGACACTGCCGCTACTGAGTCATGGATCCACTTCATTCTTGGTATTCTGTGCCGTACTGGGAATCGTGCTCTCGTTGAGCAAACAGAGTGAGCTGGCCAACGAAGTGGAGGAGACAAGCAGCGAAACCAATGATTATACGATTAGCACAACATAGTTATGATTGACGTAAAGAAAGATATCTCGTTTGACGAGAAGTACATCGCTGCCATCGACCTGGGTAGCTCCAAGATTGGCCTGTGCGTGGCGCTGATGCAGGGGCAGGACCTGCACATAGTCTATTACAAGGAGACGCCATCGGCCGGTATCCAGTCCAGCACTATCTTCATCCCGATGCAGACTGCAGGGGTTATCAAGAGAGCCATTGCCGAAGCCGAAAAAGAACTGATGATTCAGATTAAGCAGGTGGTGGTGGGCATGCCACGGAATGACGTTATTCAGGTAACGGCATCGGCCACCATGCAGCGGGAAGAGCCGAATGAATACATTACCTGGGACGAAGTGCAGACCATCAAAGCGATGGCGCTGTCCACCTACCCGCTCCCCTATCCGGACAAGCAGGCCATCTACGGAGCTGTGGCACAGTCCTTCACTATTGAAGACGGCATGCAGTTGGTTGAGAAAGACGTAGTGGGAACGCTGAGTCCTATGCTGGAGGGGAACTTCAAAGTCTTTGTCGGCCGGAAGAAGGCGCACGATTCGTTGGACAAAATCTTCAATGAACTGGGCATTGAGGTGCTCAAACGATACTTTGTGCCGGAAGTTACTGCAGCAGCCGTGCTCAGCAAGGAAGAGCTCAAAAATGGTGTTGCTCTGGTGGATATCGGCGCAGGAGTTACGTCCGTTTCCATCTACAGAGGCAATATCATGCGTTACTACGCCTCTATCCCGTTCGGCGGGGCATCGGTTTCCGGTGACCTGGAGACAGAGTGCTCTATTGATGAGGATCTGGCTGAAAAGATTAAGAAGCGCTTTGGCGCATGCATTCCGGAAAAGCTTGGCGAAGACAAGGATAAGATTCTGCAAATCCGGTTGACGGATCCTTATATCGAAATCCCCGTCAGATACGTCTCCGAGATCGTTACAGCTCGATATAAGGAGCTGGTAGAAGCTATCCTCTTCCATATCCAGGAAAGCGGTATGCAAAACCAACTGCGGGGCGGTATTGTCCTCACCGGTGGAGCCTCTAAGCAGAAGAACCTCGATGTCCTCTTTAAGGAAGAATCAGGATACAATGTTCGCCGGGGCTATCCTAAACACAAGTTTTCTGCACCAGCTGGCGCCAGTATGTACACGCCATCGGCCACCGCAGCCATTGGCATGGTACTCGCCGCCCGTGAGGACGATATTCCGGATTGCGCATCCGTTCCCGTGAAAGAAGAGCCGAAAGAAGAAGAGATGGTCACAGTTATTGTGACCAGCCAGGCTCCGCCTCAGGTGGATGGCCAGTTGATTGACCCGGACGAGTTTGGAAAGGTGGAACCCAAGCCGGGGATACAGCAGACAACGGTAAAAGTACCAAAGCCCACCCCCGGGAAAGGTGGAGATAAAGGTGGAGATAAAGGTGGAGACAAGGAAGGTGACGAAGGAAAAGAGAAGACCGGAGTAATTGCTTTGGTGTGGGAGACTGTGGAGAACAAACTGCTCAAGTGGTATGATGAAATGAATAAATGACAGGATACAATATGGACGAATTACAAAGATTCCTCGATGGCCAGCGATTCGGCTACGAGACCGCACTGAAAGAGATGATTGCCGGCGAGAAACGCAATCACTGGATATGGTATATATTCCCGCAGATTAAGGGCCTGGGACACAGTCCTAATTCGCATCTGTATGGGATTAAGGACTTGGATGAGGCCAAAGCTTATTTGGCCCATCCAGTCCTTGGCCAACGCCTGCGTGAGATCACAAACGTGGTTCTTACCCATTCCGATAAAGACATTCATGCCATTATGGGCTCTGGGCTGGACGCCATGAAGTTTAAGTCCTCAATGACGCTGTTTGATGCTGCCACTCCCGGAGACATCTTTGGGAAGGCTCTAGAGGTTTTCTTCGAGGGAACGCCGGATAAGAGGACGCTGGAGATACTGAATAATAAATAACAACGGATTACAAGTCAAAGGATAATTGAAAGTATAGTTGTATCTTTGCAAAGAAACCAATAAATAGATGATTAGCAAGAACATTAACTGGAAGCTTCTAGGAATTATCCTCGGCATTGTTGTCGCTATAACCATTTCCGTTATTAGCTCAATTCAAGACGAAGATATTACTGCCGATTTTGGTAAGGGCTGGCTCTTGTTAATTGGCTTTGCTCTAGGTATTGGCATAGCATATATTATCATTAAAACCGAACTACTTCCAAAGGTCCTTAGCATAATCATTGGTGTTGCTACTGGCATAATGGTAATAGTTGGAGTTATCTTCCTCGCCCAAACTGATTTTGCTTTCATCTTCGGCATATTTCTCGCTGCAATCATTGCTGTTGTTATCATCTATGTTTTCATTACCAGCTTGATGGAAGACCAAAACAAAAACAGACGCAAGTAAGTTGATGGGAAAAAGAATAATACTCATTTCAATAGCCGTTCTTCTGCTGTTTTGCGCATTGCTGGGATTATCTATATTCATCAGCAATCCCTGGAACGCAAAGAGAGTAGGAGGCATCCCCTGTCCTGTGGGGTATTCTCGTATTTCAGCAGAGAATGCATATACTATATTTCTTCGAGACCTCCCTTTAAAGAGACGAGGATCATTTGTGCATTTGTACACTGGCGGCATAGCTAGGCTGCAGTTTTTGTCAACCGGTGTAATTGATATGCCAGTTTTAAGCAATGATGAGCAGTGTGCTGATGTAACGATGCGAATCAGAGCTGAGTATCTATGGAAGAATGGACGCTATAGTGAAATTTGCTTTACTTCAGTCGGTGGGAAGAGACAGCCATATTCAGGTGGCAGTTCACGGAAAGCCTTTGAGAAGTACATGAGAACTGTCTATGGCACTTGCAATACGGCATCTGTATTTCGTGAGACGAAAGAGCGTGCCCTTAAAGATATCCAGCCAGGAGATGTGCTGGTCTATCCTTCTCGGCATAAGGGATACTATGGCCATGCCGTGTTGGTCGCCGATGTGGCGCGAAGTAAGTCCGGGAAGATAGCCGTTCTATGTATTGAAGGGAACACACCGGCAAGAGAAGCTCATGTTATTAGGAATCTGAATCCTTTCCAGAATCCGTGGTTTGTTCTGAATGAGAAGTCGGATTCTTATTACATCTCAGTATTTCGATTCAATAAAAAGGAACTGCGGTACTACTAAGTCTGTCAAAGCACCCGAAACAGGACATATTTGTCCGCCACTTTATTAACTCTAATTGAAGACTTATTCTGTGAGATATATGCCGCATCTACATCATTAAGTTGCGGATCAATCTCAACTCTTGTTTCTTTAGTAAAGACAGCATACCTTAATAATTCACCTGCTTTATTGGCGGCTTTCACGATTTGCATTTTTTTACCGAATTCATTTGCAAAAGCATCCAATGACCATGAATCGACTGGGGGCATTATTTCTTTAGTGGCTTTAGAATCATCAATTGGAAGATTAATAATCTTCTCTCCGCAATGCTGACAATAATTGGAGTCATCAGGAATCTGTTTACCGCATTTTCTACAATACATACAATAAACTATTATAATTCGACATCTTCTCGTTCATATACAACCTCATCATCAGCGCTTGCTGACACATCTGAAGAAAGAATCGCATCATCCTTTGATGTTAACTTGGGGCTATTTGACTGATTGGGTTCATCCATCCACTTTTTAGGAATTGGAATATAATATGCCAAGAGAGCTGAGATGATAATCCCGCAAAAGCTCACAATAGTACTGAGTGTAGAACTGACATGTGGTGTTTTATCCAATGGAGTGGGAGATGAAGGCAAATCAATCAACACCGAAATTGTTGTGGTTATAGCAATTGCAACAATGAATACAGCAATACGTAGAAGCCATTTATAAACCTTATATTTTGACAAACGCGTATCAGGTATGCTCTCAGTATTGTTTTTCTTTCGGAAACAAGTTAAGCATAAATAGCCGAATCCAAAGAATAAAAGAAGAGATGTAAAAAAGTTTCCTGCTAATGACTCAGGATAAAAGATCATCATGACAATAGACAAAGCGGCGCCTAAAGATAACATGGCACATATGACTCCTAATATAACTTTGTAAAATGGAAGTTTATTATTACCCATATAATAAATTATGTAAATTGATTAAAACTCAAACTTCTCCCCGTCGCTCTTCATCTCGGCGTACTTCGCTTTGTTGAGCTTAAATAGCGAAGCAATGCGTCCAGGACGGCGTTTGGGTTTAGCGGCGGCATCGGCCATCGGTTCGGGCATCGCGCAATAGTCCATATCGGCCATCATTGGCGGCTCGGCAATACGAGAATGCAGCACCTGCACTTCCTCCTCGGGCGCATCGGCCTCTTCCAGAATGCCAGAAGAAAGGATTTTGCGCTGGAAATTTCGGCGGTCGAATTTGACGCCAAGGATAATCTCGTAGAGACGCTGCAGGTCGGGGATGGTGAACTCATCGTCCAGAAGGTCAAAGCCGATTGGCTCAAAGTGAATGTCCCTCCGGAGACGCTCCAGGGCCGATTCAAGAATCTTGTCGTGATCGAAAGCCAGAGGCGGAAGCGCATCGATGGAGAACCAGGCGGCCTCATCGGCATCGTCGCCTCCAACAACCTCAGAGGGCTTCACAAGCGCATAGAAGGCTATGGTAATCACGCGCTCGCGCGGGTCTCGGCCGGGATCGGAGAAAACGCCCAACTCCCCTATTGCCGCCGCCACCAGTCCTGTCTCCTCACGTAGCTCTCTTAGCGCACCGTCCTTCGCCGTCTCATCGTTCCGCAGGAAACCGCCCGGCAGGGCCCATTCGCCCTTGTACGGCTCGCCGCCGCGACGCACCAATAATACCTTCAGCTTCCAATCTTCGTAGGTGAAGATGACGCAGTCTGTAGTAACGGCCGGGTGCTCGTATTTATACTGATAAGGGAATGCGGCACCCCTAACAAATGTGTAATTCTTACCCATAGCAACGGCAAAGATAGGCCATTTTTGCGTTTTTGCAAAATTTTGTGTCATTTTTACGCGAAATATTTGTTTGGTTCGATTATTGTTTTTACCTTTGTGTCGAAATGACGCAATTAACAATTAAACCCACAACATCATGGAAAACACAAGCAGCAAAACCAAAGTCTACAACGTAATTATCATGGACCGCAGCGGTTCAATGTGGGATATCCAGAAGCCCGCCATCCAGGGCTTTAATGAGGTGCTAGGCGGCGTTAAAGCCGACGCCAAGACCTACGAGAAGACTCAGGAGCACTTTATGACTCTTGTATTATTTGACACCAGTTCTATTGACAACGTATACTGGAATGCTAACCCTGCCGAAATTCCCATTCTTACGAATGAGACATATGTTCCAGGGGCAGCCACTCCCCTGTACGATGCCATCGGAAAGACATTGACAAAACTGGAGAAGGAGCTGCATGATGACCACAACCACTCAGTGATTGTCACTATCATCACTGACGGCTATGAGAACAGTTCCAAGGAGTACTCCCTAAACGCCGTACAGGCGCTGATTAAACACCTTCAGGAAGAAGGCTGGAGCTTTGCCTATATGGGCACCGATCACGATGTTCACGGGGTTACAATGAGTCTTCATATCACCAATGTGGTCCAGTTCGAGAAGACCGAAGCAGAAACACAGGCGGTATTCGAGAAAGAACGTCGGGCACGTCGCCGCTACTCCGAAAAGATGGCCGACTACGTTTTAGCCTGCCCGATGGCAAGTTGGGAAGAAAAGAAAGTATTCGAATCACGGATTGCCAACGAGTATTATGACGAACCGGAGCAGAATCTTAACCCAGCCTATGCCGACCGCATCACTCCGGCAAAAGTAAAGACGCTGGCACCTAACGAAGTATTCGTCTTTGGAAGCAATGAGCAGGGACACCACAACGGTGGTGCCGCATACGTAGCCTATAAGAAGTTCGGTGCCCAGATGGGCGTTCCATTCGGCCCGCAGGGTCAATCCTTCGCTATCCCTACAGTGGGCAGTACCATCGGCCCTCACGAGATTGAGCTAGGATTCCATCGTCTTGTAGAATATGCCCAGGCACATCCGGAGTTGACCTTCCTGGTAACGGCTCTTGGTTGTGGAAGCGCCGGATACGATCCTGCTTTCATCTCCCAGTATCTGGAAGAAGGCATTAATGTGGCCAACATCCATTACCCTCTGGTATTCTGGCAGGCATTTGAGAAACGGGGGCTTGTTTAATAGCCCCTTTTCGAGTATCTTTAAACATTAGAATTTGAGAATATGTTAGGAGCAATTGTTGGAGACACCATAGGCTCGGCCTATGAATTTGATAACACAAAGGACTACAACTTTACACTCTTCCTGGGTGAAAGCGGTTATACCGATGACAGCATCATGACAATGGCAGTGGCCTATTGGCTCCTTCATGACAAAGAGCACACATACCAGGGACTTGAGGACATTATGGTCGAGTTCGGCCACAAATGTCCGTGCCCTATGGGTGGATACGGTGGTGGTTTTCACGTCTGGCTCTTCCATCCTTCAGACCTATATGATTATGGAGAGGGTGAACAGCCCTATATATCTTCCACAGGACGTCATCCCTACGGTTCATGGGGCAATGGTTCTGCCATGAGAGCGAGCGCCGTTGGTTGGTTCTTCAATACACTCGAAGAGACAGAGAGAGTCGCGGCTATTTCTGCAGCTATTACGCATAACCATCCAGAAGGAATCAAAGGAGCACAGGCCACCGCTGCCGCCATTTTCATGGCGCGTAATGGCGCCACAAAGGAAGAGATAAGAGATTATATCTCGTCCAAGTATGGATACGATCTGAGCAAGACATGGGAATACTGGCATCCCATTTATCATTGGGAATCCAGTTGCCAGGGGACGGTTCCTCAGGCAATGATTGCTTTCCTTGATTCCACAGACTTCGAGGATGCTATGCGCAAGGCTGTTTCCCTGGGTGGCGATTCCGACACCCTTGCCTGCATTACCGGCGGCATAGCTGAGGCCTTCTACAAGAAGGTTCCAAAGTATATGGCCGACCGGACTGCTCAGTGCTTCCCTACCATCTTTAATAAGATCCTGGAGGGTGTTCGGGCTGAAACGCCATACGGAAAGCTGTGCACCATTGCGGACTAGCCTTGAATAATATTGATTTTCAAGAAGAAAACTATTGCAAAATACATTCAAATCGCCTACTTTTGTGGTGGTAAAACATTACTAGGATTTGTTCCAAGAATGTTCCAAGGAAATAGCGAAAAAAGAGGCCAAAACGGCCTCTCACAGCGTTGAGATAGGGCATAAAGGATTGAATGGCATTCAAAAGGTCAGGAGTTCGATTCTCCTATGCTCCACTCCAAGAGGTTTTTCTTTAACGAAGGTTAACAGAGAAACCTCTTATTTTATTGATAATTAGCGAATTCTTAACAAAGTCTGTTAAGGCGCGTAAAGGGTCGTAAAAGAAAAATAGTACCATTTTAGTACCGTTTTAAAGAATTGTTTTCGTACTTTTGTACCAACGATTTTAACGACACTTTATGGCTACATTGTTTATGTTGCGAGGCAAACAGACTTCGGGTCTGGCACCTATTCACGTCCGGGTGCAAAGCACAAATCCTCACGTGAATGTAAGAGTTTCCACCGGCATTGAGGTGGATGTAAAGAAATGGAATCTGAGTCGGGACGGCGTCGCGTTCCGCAATTTTCAGAATTCCGAGGATGGCACAAAGCTTTTTTCCTATCTGGGGAAGCTGGAGAAATCCATCAATTATCAGCTGGAGCAGGGCGTGGCCCTGAGTTCGGCCGACGTGCGTAAGATTGTCGAGGAGGTGGTATTTGAAGAGGAGCGCCGGATTCAGGAAGAGAAGAAGGAAAATGAACGGAAGGAACTGGAGCGGAAGAATCAGCTTTCACTGGTGCAGTATGCCGAGAAATACCTGGCCGACTTGAAGTCAGGTGCCAGGTCTACCTACAAGGGGCACAATTTTACGCCGGCGTCCATCAAGACCATCAATAATATGGTGAACAGGCTCAAGGAGTACCAGAACCACTGCGGGAACATTCTTGTCTTTGAGAAGGTGGACATGGATTTCTACCGGGATTTCAATGCCTTCATGAAAGGAAAGGATTACCGGATCAATACCATCGGCAAAATCATCAATCTTTTCAAGACGATGCTCGCCTGCGCCGAGGAAGACGGATATCCGGTCAACCAGGCTTTCCGTTACAAATCTTTCAAGTGCCAGCGCGTGATGGTGGATACGATTTATCTGACCCGGGAGGACCTGAAGGCGATGATGAAGGTGGACTTATCCAAGATGGACCCCTGCTACGAGAAGGCCCGGGATATCTTCATGATTGGCGTCTGGACGGCGCAGCGGGTGTCGGACTATGACCATCTGAGCAAGGACAACATCACTAAGCAGATAGTCCGGAGAACTGAGAAGGACGGCACCATCACGGAACGTGAGATACGGACCATTACACTCATTCAGCAAAAGACCGGCAAGCGGGTCATCATCCCCTGCTGCAAAGAGCTCTGCACTATCCTTGACAAATATCCGGCCGAGCTCCCCTCCCTCTGGGAACAGAAGCTGAACAAGTATATCAAAACCATCGGCCAGATGGCCAAGCTGACAACCCCCATCCACACCACAACGACAAAAGGCGGCAACCTGGTCCGTGAGGTGACGCCGAAATATCAGTTGATTACTTCCCACACGGCCCGGCGCACCGGCGCGACGCTGATGTATCTGTCAGGGATGGATGTGTACGATATTTGCAAGATTACGGGACACAGCGACATACAGACCTTGATGCGGTACATCCGCGCCAATGAGCTGGAGACATTCAAGAAGATTTCAGAGCAGTATGATTACTTCAAGTAGCCGGCTTTCCCTGGAACAGGCAAAGGGAATCATGGGTTCCACCGGGGCGGCCATGGAAAGGATATGTAAAGAGCTGGCAGGGGCTTCCTCCCCGGAGGAGTTCTGCCAGCAGTATGATGTCAAATTCATTGAGGATTCATACCCGGATGTTGCGGCCGCCCTGCAGGGGGCATATGAGTTTCTGGCCGACAACTGGAACGATATCCGTGATAACGAGGTACGGCTTTACGAAGCTTTCCTTTTCGTCCAGGATTTCGTGAAGTTCCGGGAGAAGGTGGATGCATTCGATGACATGGTCGCCCGGAATGACCTGTCTCCTGAGATCTTCGAAGACATCACCCTGCCTAACAATTATTTCCTGCTGGCGTCTAGGTATGAGAATCTGCTGCAGCCTGTTATTGCCTGCACTGGCGGAGCCGACAAGCGGTTCTCCGGATTGGCGCAGGATATGAGGCATTATGTCAAGCATGCCGATGACGTGACGCTGGAGGGCATTATTACCGGACGCCTGACTCCCGAACGGAGGCTTCGCTGGACCGGTCCCCTGAACGAAGCGACCATTTTCGGGGACTTCTTCAATATTCCTTGCAGCAGGATGAACGAGTGCTTTGAGTTCCGTGGCAAGGATGGCACGCCGCTTCTCCTCCACTATTCCCACAACAAAGCTAACAACGATGTAAAGTCTTATCAGATTTTTGACATCCTCATAAAGCATTTCAAGGAACGTAACTCCTTTTGAGTTCACGTCCCCCATACGGATAATCCGCAACGGCTCCATACCAGGGGCCGTTTTTTTCTTCCCGGGCCGCTCCAACTACCAAAAACGCCACTGCAGTGGTTTTGAACAAATAGATACCGATTAGTATCTTTGCAATGTCAAGAATTTTTCTTGATGCAGGTATGGCCAGTCCTGGTAGTATTGTTTTTTAACTGATGACCGTATGGATTACACGAACCAACTGAAATCCTTCTGTCAGGAGGTGCTGCGCCCCATCATCGTAGATGCGGTGAAGGAAGCGGTGCCAAAAGAGCTGATCAAGAAGGAAAAACGCTACTACACGCGCCAGGAAGTGTGCGATATGCTGCACATCACCCCTCCCACTTTCTACAGTTACGTAAGCCTGGGCCTTTTCAAGAAGGTCAAAATCGAGGGACGGACGCTTGTGGATGCCGATGAGTTTGATGAGGCCTTCAAAGATGAAGAACTCGTGCGCTATAAGCATTCCAAGAAAAAGAGGTAGCCGCCATGGGAAGTATCGACTGTGACCAGAAACCGCAAGGCGGCTATGGTTCACTACCGGTAAGCGTGTTCCGAAGCACGGCTCCCGATTTGAAAGGCTTGGACGCCCGCAGCAAAAAATCCATTTATACAGATATCCTTTCTCCTGTCGAAAGCATCACGCTTGCCGAGTTCCTGCAACTGGGCGGGCAATACAGGGACGCGATTGAAACCATCCGTTCCACAGAAGACAAAGGGCAGCGCAACCAGTTAAAACTGAGAATGCTGCCGGCAGCAACGATTTCAGCGACATTTTCTTCCAGGAGCAAGGATGAAGATCTGGACAGAAGGCTGCAGCAGTACAATAGCCTGATGGTCCTGGATTTCGACGGGCTGGCCGATGTGGAGGAGGCAAAGCGGACACTGGCAGAATTACCCTATATCTATTATGCCGGTCTGTCCGTCAGCGGAAAGGGGCTTTATGCCATCGTCCCCATCGATACGGATGATTACCGGATGCACAAGGTTTTCTTCGAGGCTCTGCAGGAAGAAATGCTACAGCTAGGTCTGGTGGTGGATAAGGCTTGCTCCGATGTGACGCGACTGCGGGTGCTCAGCTATGACCCGGCGCCGTATGTCAATGAAAACTGCCGGGTGTTCGTTTTGCCAGAGAATGAGTCCATTGATGTGCCGGCAGCCGATGAAGATGAACCGGAGGCGATAATGGAACCGGAGACCGACACGGCGGGACAGGTGGCCAGATACGTGGATGTCTGGGAAAAGAAGGAGATTCCCCTGGACGATTATGATGACTGGCGCTCGATGTGCATGGCGCTTTCCACGCTGGGAGAGAAGGCCTGGGCGTATGTGGACCGGATTTCCAAGTTCTCGGCCAGGTACAACCGGGAGGAGAACCGGCGGAAGTTCCAGGAATTTGTGCGTTCGACGCGGAGTATCGGCCTGGGGACCTTCTTTTACAAGTGCCACTCCTACGGCGTATTCCCGCCGGATTCGCCGCACTATGAGACGGTTCCCTTTCCCGTTGAGGTTTTCCCGGAGGCAATCCAGGAAATCATCTACGCCACGCATGACTGCCTCAACTTTCCCATCGACTACATTGCGCCGGCGCTGCTGTTCACGGCATCTGTCGCCTGCGGCAATGCGGTGGCCATCGAAATCAAAAAGGGCTGGACAGACAAGGCCATCTTCTACATTGCCATCGTGGGCGACCGGGGAACGAACAAGAGCAGCTGCCTGGCTTTTGCCCTGGCACCGCTTCGTGAAAAGGATATGCAGGAGTACCATAACTATTCCAAGCTGAAGCTCCAGT
>Ga0247610_10000442_pt1 | contig 58981 bp, 45 predicted proteins | sample 174DNAGHGhighgp2_FD_193483 | JGI IMG/M metagenome (GOLD analysis project Ga0247610, IMG submission 193483) | Sheep rumen microbial communities from Palmerston North, Manawatu-Wanganui, New Zealand - 1742 DNA GHGhigh gp2 | ecosystem: Host-associated > Mammals > Digestive system > Stomach > Rumen...
ATTTTTCCCATTTTTGTTTATAACATTTTTTAAGCTAATTCCAGCCCGAAAAACCCTATCTTCGCCCCATGAAACTGACTGCTACATACCTGCTTCCGACTTCCGGTCCCCATACTCCCCATTATCGGTACTTTTTCAACGGCCAAGAGGCTGATAATGAGGTGTATGGGAATGAAGTGGTTTTGGGGTACGAGTTCAGGCAGTACGATGCGAGGATAGGAAGATGGTGGAGCATCGACCCGATGGCGGACAAGTATCCGGGAGTTAGTCCGTATGCATTTTGTAACGGAAGTCCTGTTTTATTATTGGACCCGAATGGGGCGGAAGTGTGGAAACCGGAGGTGGATGAAAAAGGGAATATATATTTGAAACGTCAGGACAACGATGACTATCTTTCACTTGTTGATTTTTTTAAAGGAAGCGGTCATGTTAATAGTTTGTTTTCTAAAAAACAAATAAAAAAAATGTGGGATAATCAAAATGAACAAGGAGATGTTTTATTACCTCGAACAAATTTTAGTGTCGCTATAAAATATGCACTAAAAAACAACTACCCTGATGAAACTAAACAATACACTGCAAATGAAATACTAAACACTCCAACTAATTATAATTGCTTTGGTGCAGCTCTGGATGGAGCAACTGGCGATTGGATTGGTAGACACATCAATGACTTAGATGATGAATTATCTTATATTGGAGGTCCCCAAAGGTGGCACAGCACATCTGAACCCGTTTTTGGGAAAACATTGATCAGATTCGGAACAAGCAATAAAGCACAACATGCTGCAGTTTATTTTGGGAAAGACTCTAATGGGGATATTTATGTGTTTACTAAAAATGGAAAATACTATGGTCCTACTATTATGAAACTCCAAGATTTAATGGATAAATACGGAAATATCTATGGTGAGATATCTCCTATGCAAACAAATATAAAAGAATTATCAGGTGAAAGTGGAATGTACAATTTTGAATAAATATTTGATTCTAAAAACAACAATACTGTTATTTTTAATCATAAACATGTGTGCGACATCTTTGGGCCAAACGGAGCCTAAAGCTTTGTTACTATCACATAAAAATGAAAGATGGGATACAATACAAGTGTATACAATTAAAGATATTGTGTTTCACAATAAAATCATTCATTTCAATAATCAAACAGGAAATGGCCAAAGCATAGATAACAACATGCTTCTCGTGTTTCAGTTCCCCGACAAAGAGTATTTTATTTTCCAAATACAAGACATTGCTTCAAATTCAGAAACAAGTTATCCGACAATTATCTATACGCCATATTTTGCAAACGAGTTTCCTATAAAAACTCAAAACGACGAGGATACTGTATTTTTAAGTCTTTTTGTTAATAAATGGAACAACAGTAATAGTACAATAAAATTTTTTAATAAACCGACACTTGTAGAAAACGATTCTTTTCTAATCTTAAACAATAAAGTTGTTAACTGCTATAAAGACGGGGAAAAAAATGGCAAATGGATTATTTATACTATAAACAATCCATTCAGTCAGTCTATGTATTTTTTAAAAGGTGATGTGTCTGTGAAATGTCAGCAATTTTTTTGTAAAGGTAAAAGATGTGGCGAATGGATTTGTTACAGAAGTGATGGTTCACCCCTTTGTATAGGAGTATTCAAAAATAACAAATTAAAAAAGTGTTATTTCTATTATTCTGCTAGAAAGAGAGTGTATAGGGTTTACGAAAAAGAGAATGAGGGAATAATGCTTTCACACAGGAAGGAAAAAATATATTTGTCTGATGAAAACATTAGAAGAATTTTTTCTTTATAATTCCTTTATTTTTGGTCATGCTTAATTCTTTCTTTCATCATAGGATAATTTACCATCAGAACTTATAGAATACTGCTGCTCTGTATTAGTGGTATTATATGAATCACCTTGCCTATCTTCCTAATAAAAAAATGTAATTCAACCCGAAAAAATCCTATCTTCGCCCCATGAAACTGACTGCTACATGCCCGCTTCCACCCTCCGGTGCACATACTCCCCGTTATCGGTACTTTTTCAACGGCCAAGAGGCTGATAATGAGGTGTATGGAGAAGAGGCGGTTTTGGGGTACGAGTTCAGGCAGTATGACGCGAGGATAGGGAGATGGTGGAGCATAGACCCTGAAACAGAAACAACGCCTTCAATTTCCGCATATGCTGCTGTAAACAACAATCCTATTGTATATGCAGATCCAGATGGGAGAAAAGAATTCGTGACCATTAAAATCCACATGAATTCAGGACAGACTATAGCATTGAAAAAGCAAGTTTCCAATAGAATAATGACGGATGGTGTTCCGCACATGAAGGTCAGTCGCCTCTCACGAGCCATGTGGTATTATGAAAATTATTATTACGATTATGAACATGTTTACAACTTCACGCAAAACCAAGATGGAGGATTTTCTTTGTTAGATAATGTTACTAAGGTAATCTCTTCCGGTCAAGTTAGAGATAACGAAATCGTATGGTTTGGCGGAAACAAATATGGGGACACCAAAAAGGATCCCAATGCGTTATATTCATACTATGACCTTAATCAACCCGGAGGTTGGCATTTGTTCTCAGAAAACGGAGGTGTTTCACCAACACAATATAAAGCATCAAAAGGGTCTCCAACCATGATCAATGTCGATCTACTCCTAGATGCTTTCAATGGAGCAGGAGCAATGAGAGGACCATTGCCTAATATGAAGAATAACCCATTAGATAAAGCTGCTTTCACTAATATTGTGAAAGATATTATACAAATGACGGTTGAACAAACCAAGAAAGAACATGAAAATGAAAAAGTGACTGTGGATTTTACAGTAAACGAAGGAAATGGGGAGTGGCACCGAGGAAGCCAGTCAGGTGTTCCGCGAAAAGACTCTGCAAGAATAGCAAAAGAACGTTCCAATGAAAAATAGGTATCTAATAATAATTTTTTATTTAGCCTTATGTTCTGCTATCTTTTTCAGTTGCAGTCATAAGCAACAACAGTCTGAACAATCAGACCTTGAAATACTGCTGTCTGACCTGGTGGAAGACAGATATGCCCATTGCAACCAATTGTCGAAAAGCAATGAAAAAATGAACAGGTACAAATATGCAGACGAGATCATGGAGAAATGCAACCAATTGATCGCCAGCCAAGATCCGTATCGGGAGAAATACAAAGGACTCCGTTCCCTAATGAAAGAGTATAAAATTGATTGGCCTTATGGTATTAACGGGACGGAAATGGATTCGATGAATTTTGCTTTAATGGTCAGGGTGGTGCAACTATACGCTTTGGATTATGAAATCGAGTCATTTTACCAATCCCATTATCAGGTAGAATTGCTTGGAATTGAGTATGCCGGAGAGTTCCGTGACAAAAAAGGCAATAGAGTTGTCAGGCTGCACCCGGAATATATCAGTCAGAATCCGGATCTTAACCCGGTATATTATATGAATGGTGAAAAATTGTCCACAGATGGTACATACTGGTACTACACGCCACATAACTCCGACACAATTGTCTCGTTTGACTTTGATGTAATGAGATGGGGACAACCGTTCCACGGAAATTGTGGCACCAAAATGTCGTTCGACCCTAAAAAAACTACCACACCATGAAACTCATATCTTCATACCAGCCAAAATCCTCCCGTTCCGCTATCGGGGGTTATCGATACTTTTTCAACGGCCAAGAAGCTGATAATGAGGTGTATGGAGAAGGGTCGGTTTTGGGGTATGAGTTCAGGCAGTATGATGCGAGGATAGGGAGATGGTGGAGTGTTGACCCGCTGGCGGACAAGTGTCCGGGAGTTGCCCACAATGAACGCCTCCACAATGGATATAAAAAAAAAGTATATCTTTGCGGCATATTAACATAAAATCATTTGATTATGGCAGCACAAGTTGTAAACCGCTATTCGGATGAGGATTTGGCGGAATTCAAAGAATTGATAGAAAAGAAGATAGCTGATGCTAGAAAGGCCATGGAAGTGTATCAGGAGGCGTATAGCGGTGCCGGCAACGACACCATGGACACCGCCCCCACCTTCAAGAATCTGGAAGACGGCAACCAGGTGCTTTCCAAAGAGGAAAACAGCCGCCTCGCCGGCAGACTCGACAAGTACATCGCCAACCTGGAGGCCGCCCTCGTGCGCATCGAGAACAAGACCTACGGCGTTGACCGCATCACAGGCAAACTGATCCCCAAAGAACGCCTCAGAATCGTTCCCCACGCCACCCTCGACGTGGAGTCAAAACTGAACGAAAAAAAGAAATAAGGCGTTGGAAAAGAACAAACGGTTTAGTCTTGTTGCGTGCGCCATCGTGGTGGCGCTCATCCTGCTGGACCAGATTCTCAAAATCTGGGTCAAGACACACATGTGCCTCGGTGAATGCATCCCACTTATCGGAAACTGGTTCAATCTTTATTTTGTCGAGAATCCCGGCATGGCATTCGGCCTCAGTTTCGGCCAAAACTTCGGTAAGCTGCTGCTTACCCTGCTCCGTATCGTGCTGGTGGTGTTCCTCTGCTGGTACATGCACCGCCTGATTAAGCGCGACAAGATGGACTGGGCAGTGCTGGTCACCTTCAGTTTGATTGTCGCCGGCGCGCTGGGCAATATCATCGACTGCCTGTTCTATGGCGTGATTTTCAACGAAAGCACGCTATCCACGCTGGCCACTATGTTCCCCGACGGCGGCGGTTATGCCCCGTTTCTCTACGGACGCGTGGTGGATATGATTTATGTCAAACTGTTCCCCATCCCCTCGGGATTCCCCGTTTGGGGCGGAACCTACTTCTTCCCCGCCATCTTCAATTTCGCCGATACCTGCGTCACCGTGGGCGTGGCGTTGCTGATTATTTTCAATAAACGCGTGTTTAAGGAGGAAAGAGTAGAGGAGGATGGAGTAAAAGAGTAAAAGATGTGCCTCATTCACCATTTCCCGTGTACCAATTTCACCCATTCAAAGAAACAAATCAATAATAATTAATAAAAAACAAAGGTATTATGAAATTTTTATCATTTTTAAAGAAACAACTATTGTTGATTGCCGTTTTGACAGTTACAGCTCCGGTTTTCGCCATCAATCCGCCCGATGAGGGCATGTGGCTGCCGATGTTCATCAAAAACTATAACTATGCCACGATGCAGAAGTTGGGGCTGCGTCTGACTCCTGAGCAACTTTACGACATCAACCACTCTTCCCTGAAAGATGCCATCGTGCAACTGGGCGACGGTTTCTGCACCGGTGAGATGGTTTCCCGCGACGGTCTGATGTTCACCAACCACCACTGCGGCTACTCTTCCGTGGTGGAACTCTCCACCGTGGAGCACGACTATCTGAACAACGGTTTCTTCGCCATGAGCAAGGAGGAGGAATTGCCCGCCAATTTCCATGTCAACTTCCTGGAAAGAATGGAGGATGTGACCGCCATCGTTTTGAAGGATGTGAATGACAAAACCTCTGAGGCCGACCGTGAGAAAGCCGTGACGGCTGCCATCAAGAAACTTCAGAAGGAAAATGCTGAAAACGGCCGCTACAAAGTGGTGGTGAAACCCTTCTATGAGGGCAACGAATATTACATGTTCATCTACACCACATACGAGGATGTGCGTCTGGTTGTGGCCCCGCCTTCCTCTATCGGCAAGTTCGGTGGCGATACCGACAACTGGATGTGGCCCCGCCATACGGGCGATTTCACCGTATTCCGCATCTATACCGCCCCCGACGGCTCTCCCGCCAAGTACTCCAAAGACAATGTGCCGTTCCACCCGAAGCACTTCCTGCCCATCAGTTTGAAGGGCTATCAGCCGGGCGACTATACCATGATTTGGGGTTATCCGGGCACCACCAACCGTTTCATGACCTCTTACGAGGTGCAAAACGAGATTGCCATTAACGCTCCTGCCATCTATGAACCGCTGGATGAGATTCTTCCCGTGATGCATGATGCTATGGAGGCCTCACAGAAAGTGCATCTTCAATATGCCGACAAACATGCTGGTTTGGCAAACTATTGGAAAAACCAACACGGTGAGGTGGAGAGTTTGAAAGCCCTCAAAGTGGTGGAAACCAAGCAAAAACAAGAAGAGGCACTCACCAAATGGATTAACGCCGACAAAAACCGTAAAGAAAAATACGGCAATTGCTTGAGTGAGATTGAGAAAATATGCAAGAATGCGGATGGCGCCAAGTTCAAATCCGTGATGAACGGCAATCTGCAGTTCTCCGCATCGCCCACTTTGCTGGCCGCTCTTCGTATGCGCAATCTTCTTCCGCTGAAGAAAGGTGAAAAGAAATATGACAGCGAAAAGGTGGGAAAACTGCTCAAGGCATTTGACAATTATAACAACGATACAGATCCCGCAACAGAAGCCAAGATTATCCTGGCCGCAATGAAGACCTGGAACAAGCATAGTGAAGCCAATCGTCCCGATATGACATTCTTCACCAAGAATTTCAAAGGCAGCTATGCCGCATTTGAAAAAGCGCTGCAGAATTCCATTTTCATTAGCAAGGACAATTTTGAGAAATTCGTGAATGCCCCGTCCAACAAAATTTTGGAAAAGGACGCCGCCTACCTGTATGCTCAAGCTGTTATCCAATACCTGATGTTGAATTCTTCGGCATTCCAGACGGAAGAGCAACTGGAAGTGCCGCGCCGCACATTCATCGCCGCTTTGAAGGAGATGAATGCCAATACGCCGATGTACCCGGATGCCAACAGCACCATGCGTACCACATTCGGTACCGTTTGCGACTACTATCCTGCCGATGGTGTGCATTACAACTACTTCACCACCACCAAGGGTATCTTGGAGAAAGAGAAACCCGGCGATTTCGAGTTTGATGTGCCCGCCAAACTGAAACAACTTATCGTGAACCGCGATTTCGGCCAATATGCCGACAAGGATGGCGAGTTGCATGTCTGCTTCCTCTCCAACAACGACATCACCGGCGGTAACTCCGGCAGCCCCATCATGAACGCTGACGGCGAACTCATCGGTCTGGCCTTCGACGGCAACTGGGAGGCATTGAGCAGCGATATCGTGTTCAATACGGCCCTGCAACGCTGTATCAATGTGGATTCCCGCTATGTGCTCTTCGTCATCGACAAGTTCGGTGGCGCTGGCTACCTGCTCAACGAGATGGATATCCGCAAATAATCCCATCAGGATTTTGGAATAATAAAAACGGTCTCTGACATTTGTCGGAGACCGTTTGTTTTTATCAATACTTGTTAGGTTTATGGTGTGCATGCACTATTCCGCCGTGAACATAGTGAACGGCGGAATCCAAACACTTACTGCTGCTTCTTCTTCCTTTGCAATATCGCGTACCCCAGCCAGTAGGCTATCGTTACGGCCAAGGTGATGCCCACCATGATGGGAAACCTCTCCTTTATCTCAAGGAAGGTGAATGGGAGCAGACAAATTGCCAATAGCAGGAAGAAGCGAAATACGGCCATCATATTATTGCAGTTTTGAGAGTTGCTCTTTGATGATGCGGATTTTCTCTTCCGCGTCGGCCTGTTTCTTGCGCTCCATGTCCACTACATTCTGCGGGGCGTTGTTGACGAAACGCTCATTGGAGAGTTTCTTCATCACGCCTTGCAGGAATCCTTCCGTATATTTGAGGTCGGCCTGCAGTTTCTTGATTTCCTCTTCAGCGTTCACCAATCCCTCCAATGGTACGGAGTATTTGGTTTGCTCCTCGATGAAGGAAGCGCCATTCACTTCCGAATTTTCGGGCACATGCTGGATTTTCTCAATGTTGGCCAGCTTGGCGATGACGGCTTCGGCCTCCTCATCGGCAGGGTTGAGGTTGTGAATCATCAGGTTGAGGGCGTTTTTCGGTGCGATATTCTTCTCAGAGCGGATGTGGCGGATTTGCTCAATCACGCTGCGGGCGTTGGCGAACCGCTTAAGCAATTCGTTGTTGATGGTGGAGCACTTCGGCATCTGGGCCAGCATCAGGGCCTCGCCGTCGGCGCGGTCGCGCAAAGCATGCCACAACTCTTCCGTGATGAACGGCATGAACGGGTGCATGATGGTGACCAGCGTCTCAAAGATGTCTGTGATCTCTTTGAATGTGGTGACGTCAACAGGTTGTTGGAAGCCGGGTTTCACGATCTCCAGGAAGCAGGAGCAGAAGTCGTCCCATACCAGTTTGTAAATAGACATGAGGGCTTCGGAGAGTTTGTAGTTCGTGAAATCCTCCTCCATGCCATTGAGCACCTCGTTGATGCGTTCCTTCATCCAAGCCACGGCGAATTTGGTGTGCAGCGGTTGTTCTATGCTGTTATCGACACTCCAGCCCTTCACTAAACGGAAGGCGTTCCACACCTTGTTGTTGAAGTTGCGGCCTTGTTCGCACAACGCCTCGTCAAACAGCAGGTCGTTGCCTGCGGGCGAGCTGAGCAGCATGCCGAAACGCACGCCGTCGGCGCCGTATTTCTCCATCAGCATGATGGGGTCGGGCGAGTTGCCCAGCGACTTGGACATCTTGCGGTGCAGTTTGTCGCGAACCGTACCGGTGAAATATACATCCTTGAACGGAATCATGCCGCGCCACTCCAGTCCGGCCATAATCATACGGGCCACCCAGAAGAAGATGATGTCGGGTGCCGTGATCAAAGCGGAGGTGGGGTAGTAGTAGTTGATTTCTGGGTTGTCGGGTTTGCGGATGCCGTCGAATACGGAGAGCGGCCACAACCAGGAGGAGAACCAGGTGTCCATCACATCCTCATCCTGTTTCAAATCCTCTTTGTTGAGGTTCAATTCAGGATATTTCTGTTTGGCAATATTCAACGCCTCGTCGATGTTGTGCGCCACCACAAACTCATGGTTGGGCAGGTAGAATGCCGGAATGCGGTGACCCCACCAGAGTTGGCGGCTGATGCACCAATCCTTCACATTCTCCATCCAGTGGGCGTAGGTGTTCTTGAACTTGTCGGGGAAGAATCGGATGTCATTCTTCATGACGGCCTCTAAAGCGGGTTTGGCCATCTCGTCCATCTTGCAGAACCACTGCATGGAGAGTTTGGGCTCAATCACCTCGTTGGTTCTCTCGGAGAAGCCCACTTTGTTGACATAATCCTCGATTTTCACCAAGCTGCCGGCCTCTTCCAGCAAAGGAATGATGGCCTTGCGGGCCTCGAAGCGGTCCATGCCGACCAGGAACTGCGCGCTTTCGCTCAGCGTGCCGTTGTCGTTGAAGATGTTGATGGTTTCCAGATGGTGCTTGATACCCAAGTTGTAGTCGTTGATGTCGTGCGCGGGCGTGATTTTCAGCGCACCCGTGCCGAACTCGCGCTCCACATACTCATCGTAAATCAATGGAATGGAGCGGTTTACGAGCGGCACAATGGCGCGTTTGCCTTTGTACTTGGCGTAACGCTCATCCTCCGGGTGCATACAGATGGCCGTGTCGCCCAAGATGGTTTCAGGGCGCGTGGTGGCGATAGTGATGTACTCGCCCGGCTCGCCTTCAATCTGATAGCGCACATAGTAGAGTTTGGATTGCAGCTCTTTATAAACCACCTCCTCATCGGAAACGGCGGTCAGCGCCTTGGGATCCCAGTTCACCATGCGCACGCCACGGTATATCTTGCCTTTGTTGTACAAATCCACAAAAATGTCAATCACGGCTTCCGAAAGGTCCTCATCCATCGTGAACTTGGTGCGTTCCCAGTCGCAGGAGGCACCCAGTTTGCGGAGTTGCTGGAGGATAATGCCGCCGTGTTTCTCTTTCCACTGCCAGGCATATTCGAGAAATTGCTCGCGGGTAAGGTCTTTTTTGTCAATACCCTGTTCTTTGAGCATGTTCACCACTTTGGCCTCCGTGGCGATGGAGGCGTGGTCGGTGCCAGGCACCCAAACAGCGTTGAAACCCAACATGCGGGCGCGGCGAACCAGCACATCCTGGATGGTGTTGTTGAGCATGTGTCCCATGTGCAGCACACCCGTCACATTTGGCGGGGGAATCACGATGGTGTAAGCGGGCCGGCTGTCCGGCTCGGAATGAAACATGCGGTGGTCCATCCAATATTTATACCATTTGTCCTCAACAATTCTCGGATCGTATTTAGAAGCTAATTCCATATATTTCTGTTTTTCAAATCTTAAATCTCTACTCTTCTACTCTTTTACTCTTTACTCTTTCCCCGTCTCCTTCAGCCAATTCATCACATTGTTGTATATGCGTTCGTCGGCGTTTTCGGTGTCGGCGGGCACGAACTTCTCGCCCGTGATGTTCTCATAGAGTTCGATATAGCGGTTGGTGATGCCGTTCACCACCTCTTCGGTCATTTCAGGCACTTGTTGGCCTTCCTGCCCTTGGAAACCGTTGGCCATGAGCCACTCGCGCACAAACTCTTTGGAGAGTTGTTTTTGCGGCAGGCCTTGGGCGAAGTTCTCCTCATAACCCTTGGCATAGAAATAGCGGGAGGAGTCGGGCGTGTGGATTTCGTCGATGAGGTAGATTTTGTCACCGGCCTTACCGAACTCGTATTTGGTATCGACGAGGATAAGTCCCTGTTTGGCGGCGATTTCGGTGCCGCGCTGGAACAGTTTCATCGTGTAGTCCTCAATAACAGCGTAATCTTCGGGAGAGACAAGTCCCTTGGCCAGAATCTCTTCCTTGGAGATGTCGGCGTCGTGTTCGCCCTGTTCGGCCTTGGTGGTCGGGGTGATGATGGGGGTGGGGAACTTCTGGTTCTCGCGCATGCCCTCAGGCAGGATGTTGCCGCAGAGGTTGCGACCGCCGTTCTTGTAGAAGCGCCATGCGCTGCCGCAAAGGTAGCCGCGCACAATCATTTCCACCGGGAAACCTTTGCACATCACGCCCACAGTAACCATAGGGTCGGGGGTAGCCAATTTCCAGTTCGGGCAAATGTCCTGCGTGGCATCTAAGAATTTGGCGGCGATCTGGTTCAGAATCTGACCTTTGCAGGGAATGCCTTTCGGTAAAATGACATCGAAAGCGGAGATGCGGTCGGAAGCCACCATCACCAGAACATCATCGTTGATATTGTAAACATCACGAACTTTGCCGTGATAAACGCTCTTTTGTTTCGGAAAATTGAAATCGGTATGTGTAATTGCTGCCATAAAGCTTATTTTTTTAACGGCGGCAAAGGTACGAAAAAAGGTTCAATGATTTTTATTATTTTTGCACGCTGGAAAAAAACGTGTACATGTACGATTTTGATGACATACGACCCTATAATGACAGCGAGTTTCGGGAGGCCTATTATAAACTGATGGATGACCCCCGTTTCCAGGATACCGTGGCAAAATTTCTCCCCAACTATACGGTGGAGGATTTGAGACGGGATTTTCCAAAATATCATTGTGTGGATGATGTGCAGGCCGACTTTATCCGCCGGTGGGTGGAATTGTTCGTCAAGCACTCCACCACCCGCTGCGAAATGTCCGGAATCGAAAATATCGACCCCCGGCAGGCTTATCTCTTTATCAGCAACCACCGCGATATCACCTTCGACCCGGCAATGCTGCAATACTATTTTTTCATTGAGCACCGCCGTACCTCCAAGATTGCCATTGGCGATAACCTGCTGAAAACCCCCTTGTTGGACCAGGTGGGCCGTCTCAACAAAATGGTAAAGGTGATCCGTTCTGGCTCCTTGCGCGAAAAACTGGCCAACTCGCAACGGCTCTCCGCCTATATCCAATACAGTCTTTTTGAAGAAAAAGAATCTGTTTGGATCGCCCAGCGCGACGGGCGTACCAAAGACGGAAACGATTTCACCAAACAAGGACTCCTGAAGATGGTTTCCATGGGCCGCGAGGAGGATCTGATTGGAAAAATCAAACGGATGAACATTGTGCCCATGTCCATTTCATACGAATTTGAACCCTGTGCCGAGTTGAAAGCCCGCGAGATGGCCCTGAGTGAGAACGGACAGCACTACGAGAAGCGCCCCGGCGAAGATTTTGAAAGCATCAAACAAGGCATCTTTGACCCGAAAGGCCAGGTGACCTTGGTGCTCGGGAATCCCCTGCACGAAGAACTGGATAGCGTTCCGGCCGATTTGAATGTCAACGATAAACTGCACTATATCTGCAAATTAATTGACAATCAGATATATGCGAACTATAAGTTGTACGCCAACAACTACATCGCGCATGACTTGATGTACGATAATCAGGATTATGTGGAATTTTATACCGAAGAACAGAAACAGAAATTTGAGCAATATCTGCAACGAAAAGCAGTGGTTCGCGATGTGCCCAAAGAGAAAATGATGGAGTACCTGCTCCGCATTTACGGCACTCCCGTGGACAATTTTTATAAAAACCAAAACAATGGATGATTTACAACCCCCGTCGGCGATGAAAATACTGGTGATCCGGTTGAGCTCAATCGGTGACATCGTGCTGACAACCCCCGTAGTACGGGCCATTAAAAACCAGGTGGAGAATGTGGAACTGCATTTTCTGACCAAGAAAGCCAACGAGAAAATCGTGGCCCCGAACCCCTATATTGACAAAGTGCATCTGTATGACCCGGAAGATCCGAAAACGGTTATAAAAGAACTGGTTGCGGAGAATTTCGACGCGGTTGTGGATTTGCACAACAACCACCGTTCGCACCAGGTGACACGCAAACTCCAATGCCCCGTCTTCCGCTACAATAAGGTTACCGGCAGGCGGAACATCTGTGTGATGCTGAAACTGAATTTGCTGCCCGACACCCATGTGGTGGACCGCTATTTTGATGCGGTTTCCACGCTTAATGTGCACAATGACCACAAGGGGTTGGACTTCTTTATCCCGGAAGGCGCTGATTTTGACGAGGATGACTTGCCGATGGTGTTTGAGGACGGCTTTGTGGTGATCGTTCTAGCCGGAGCCCATGCCACAAAACGCATCCCGGCTTCCAAAGTGGTGGAAATCGGCAGTATCCTTCACAAACCCATCATGCTGTTGGGAGCCAAAGATGTGTATGAGGTGGGAGAGGAGATTGTGTCGCAACTGGGCGACCGTGCCTTCAACGGATGTGGCAAGTACTCGCTTTACCAATCCTGCTCCATCCTCAAACAGGCGGATTGCGTGGTTACCGGTGACACGGGATTGATGCACATTGCCGCCGCTTTCCAGAAACCGACAGCTGTTCTTTGGGGCAGCACTATTCCCGAGTTCGGCATGTATCCGTATATGCCCGGCCACCGCGAATTGTTCCGCAATTTCGAAGTTTGCCCCCTGCATTGCCGCCCCTGCTCCAAATTGGGCCGTAAATCATGCCCCCACAAGCATTTCAAATGTATGAACAAGATTTCCGCCCCGGAAGTGGCCGATTGGGTGAACAAGTTTTAAGGAATTTTAACGATGCTGTTTGACCATCCGATAGAAATACAAGGGAACGCACTCTTCATCTCCGATGCCCATCTGCGGACACCGGAAGATGAGGATAGCAAACAGCGTGAAACGAAACTCATCCAACTGTTGGAGTCAAAAAAGGGACAATTTCAACATCTTTTCCTCCTGGGTGATATCTTTGACTTTTGGTTCGAATATGGAGATGTGGCCCCCAAGGGTTATTTCCGTCTCTTCAACCTGCTCTATGAACTGAACGAGTCAGGTGTTAAAATATATTATTTCACCGGCAATCATGACATGTGGGTACAGGACTATTTCACACAACAGTTTGATTGCCAGGTGTTTTACAATCAACAGGCGTTTGTCCTGAACGGCAAACGCTGTCTGGTTGGACATGGAGACGGGTTGGGTGGCAGGCAGCGTCGCTACAATTTTATCAAGCGTGTTTTTGGATATAAGCCCAACCGCGTGCTTTACAGCATGTTGCATCCCAGGCATGCCTTCGCAATTGCCCGCCACTTTTCCGCCCGCAGCCGCGCCTCCCACAAACCCGAGGTTTTCACCTTTAAGAATGAGGAGGAGTTTCAAGTGCAGTATGCCCGACAAATACTTGAACAAGAGCATGTTGACTTTTTCATATACGCACACCGGCATATTCCGGTAAAATATCCGCTTGGCGAAAATTCCTGCTATTTCAATACGGGCGACTGGCTGAACAATTTCAGCTATGTGGTGTATGATGCGGATGCTCCTGCCCCGACGCTATGTATGGGCGAATAACTGCCCAAAACTGTAAAGACGCACGGCCGTGCGTCTTTACTACAAAAAACAACGATTATGACAATAGACCAAAACAACCCCATACCCGCCGACCATCGCGCCGGCTTCGTGAACCTCATCGGAAATCCCAATGTGGGCAAAAGCACCCTGATGAACCAACTGGTGGGCGAGAAAATCTCCATTATGACCTCCAAGGCGCAGACCACGCGCCATCGCATCAAGGGCATTGTCAACGGCGACAATTTCCAGATTGTCTATTCCGACCTGCCCGGCGTGCTCGACCCCGCCTACATGATGCAGAAGATGATGATGAAGTTTGTGGTGGACTCGTTGCAGGACGCCGACATTATTCTCTATTTGGTGGAGTGTGGCGAAACCAAATACAATGCCGAACTGGTTGAGAAAATCAAATTGCTTGAAAGACCGATAGTTCTTATTATCAATAAAATAGATAAATTTTCAACCGAACAGGTGGAAGAGTCCAAAGCGCACTGGCAGGAGATTTTCCCCGATGCCGATGTGTTTGCCATCTCGGCTTTGAAAGGACTGAATATTGATGCTTTGCGGGAACGCATAGTGTCGCTTTTGCCGCTTTGCCCGCCTTATTTTCCAAAAGACGCGCTCACCGACCGGCCCATGCGCTTCTTTGTTTCCGAACTCATCCGCGAGCAGATTCTTCTGCAGTATAAGAAGGAGATCCCGTACAGTGTTGAGGTAGTTGTGGATAGCTACAAAGAAGACGAAAACCTGATCCGCATCGGGGCCACTTTGTATGTGGAACGCGACACGCAAAAGGCCATCATCATCGGTAGCAAAGGCAGCGCCATAAAGAAATTGGGCACCGACGCGCGCACCTCCATTGAGGATTTTCTGCAAAAGCATGTCTTTCTGGATTTGTCCGTCAAGGTACTCAAAGACTGGCGCAACAGCGAGTTGCTGATGAAGAAGTTCGGATATGATTATGGGGATTAATGAGACCGAAGCATCCCCTGTTTTTTGTATTTTTGCGTTCCTTAAAAAACAGTGTTCAATATGGCAATCTTAGTAAAAAACATCAAACAACTGGTACAAGCTGAACCCAAGGCGGTAAAGTTCCGCGCGGGAAAGGAAATGCAGCATCTTCCCATTATCGACAACGCCTATCTTCTTACGGAAGGGGACAAAATAAAGGATTTCGGTCCGATGTCGGAACTTTCTGCCGACAAACTGAACAAAATCAAGGAGAATATTGAGGAGATTGATGCTACGGGGCGCATGGTATTCCCGTCTTTCTGCGATTCGCACACGCACATTGTGTATGCGGGCAGTCGCGAGGTGGAATATATCGACAAAATCAAAGGACTTTCTTACGAAGAGATTGCCAAGCGCGGCGGCGGTATCCTCAATTCAGCCAAGCGCTTGCACGAAACCTCTGAGGATGAGTTGTTTGACAGTGCGTGGCTCCGTCTCGAAGAAATGGCTTCGTATGGCACAGGCGCTGTGGAAATCAAGAGTGGCTACGGCCTCTCCACCGAGGACGAGCTCAAAATGCTGCGCGTAATCCGCCGGCTCAAAGAGAAGTCACCGCTCACCATCAAAGCCAACTTTTTGGGCGCGCACGCCGTGCCGTTGCAATACAAGCAGAACCCCGACGAATATGTGGATCTCATTATCAATGAGATGATTCCGATGGTGGCTGCGGAAGATCTGGCCGACTATGTGGATGTGTTCTGCGACCAAGGTTTCTTCACCTGTGAGCAAACCGAGCGCATCTTGATGCAAGGAATCAAATACGGTTTGCGGCCCAAAATCCACGCTAACGAGATGGCGTGCTCCGGTGGCATACAAGTGGGCGTGAAGTACAATGCCCTCTCTGTGGACCATTTGGAATACACGGGCGATGAGGAAATCGCTGTCCTTAAGGGCAGCGAGACCATGCCGACCATCCTGCCGGGTGCGGCCTTCTTCCTGGGCATGGTGTGTGCTCCGGCGCGCAAGATGATCGAAGGCGGTCTGCCCGTGGCCCTCGCTTCCGACTACAACCCCGGCTCCTGCCCCTCCGGCAATATGCAGCTGGTGCTGGCTATGGGCTCCGTAATGTACAAGATGCTTACCGAAGAGGCCGTCAACGCCACGACCATCAATACCGCATACGCCCTCGGCGAACACGAAACGGTGGGTTCCATCACCAAAGGGAAAAAGGCGAACTTCTTCATTACCAAACCGATGGATACCATATACTATATGAGCTACGGTTTTGGCAGCAACAAAGTGGAACAATATTTTCTCAATGGGAAAAAGCAATAGCTAATTCTCAATCACTATCTTAATCCGTTTTCCTTCGGTCATCAGGATGTAGGTTCCGGCAAGCAGGTTCTGGACATCGATCTGTATGCTGTTGTTGCCTTCCTGGAAGGCGTAAATGTGGGAAAAACAGCATTGTCCCGACATGTTGGCAATCCTCACCTCCATCAATCCGAAATGGTCGGCTGGAAACTGGATTGTGATTTGTTTTGAAGCCGGATTCGGGAATACAGCGAACGCGACGGGAAGCGGTTCCTCCTTCAGGTGGAAGAAGTCAAGGATGTCTTTATGCATATTGTCGGGCCGCTGTTTGAGGAATCTGTCCACCGCTTTGCAGTCGCTTCTCCAGGATTGCATGCTTTTGGGGGTTCCGAACCGTTGCGATTGTTGTGAAACCTCATTTTCTATCTCGCTTTGGATTTCACGCAGATATCTACCGGTGTAGTTGTATGCCAAATGCCGGTTTGAAAGCTCATTGTAACGCGTGACAAACTGTTGTTGGAATTGTTTGTTTTGCAATAATTTACGGAACATTAGCGTGGAATGTGCGTTGGTGGGCCATTCCTGTGTGCTCTCGCTGGTGGCGTGCGCGAACCCGTCAAAAGCGGGAAAGAGGAAGCAACCGTCGCCGTCGTAGAAGATCCAGCGCCATTTTCTGCCGTCAATTTGCCAGCATCGCATGTTGTTAACGGGCCAGTCGGTATTGGCAGAGAATATCTCATATATCTGATAATCAATGAAATTATGAATGTCTATCTGGCTTTCAATGTATGAATAGGCGGTGCTGTCGGACAAATCAGCGTTTTCCACCCAATCCATCAGCGTGTTGAAATTGGCGGGATCGCCAGCCTCGGGCAGTCCCCACCAGTTGCCTACGATGACGCAGGCGTCCGGGTTGATGTTGTAATGGTTCTCCAAATACCTTTCATCGCTTCGTTCCTGAATGTAATAGATTCCCCAATATTCGCCGTTGATAAAAAGCACGGCAGGTCGTGCTGCGAGCACATCCAGGTCCAGGTTACGGCCAATGCGGCCGCTAAGGCAATCCGTCAGTCCGGATTCATTCCAAGCACTGACAAACGGCTTGAGTGCCAGATGTTTGAATCTCACCACATCGCAGTCGTCGAAGATTTTATGCACAAACCTTTTTTTGCCGTATTCTTCCCGTGCGTAGATTTTCAATCCCTTCTGCTGGTGCCGGCGCCCGTTGCCCCCGTGGGTGCGCAGGCCTGCCTGCTGGTTGAAACCGCCATTGCCGGCGCCGTAGTATTCCACATTGCACAAACGTTCCCAGGCGCGGCCGTTCTCGTAATAGTTGCCGGTCCAGTCCGGGTTTTCCGGGTCGAAGTGAACGCCGGGAACCAGAATGCCGGTGTCCTGATCAAACAGGGCGGCAGAGTCTGCGCATAAGGAGATGACAGGAAGTTGGTGCAAATCGCAGTTCAGGGATTTTATAAAGTAGGATTGGGTGACCACCGGTGAGACGCGGTTCCCATTGGCATCGAACGCCGCCGCACGGATGACAATGGCTCTCAAAACCGATTCCGGCATGTAAATGTGATTCTCCGGAGCGGTGGGTATCGTGTAAAAATTGGAGGTGGAGTAGAGATGGGGACCTAACGAGAATGGTTGTGAATAAGTGGGGGACGCGGCCGTTGGAGTGGCCCCATTCAGCGTGTAATGAATGAGGTACTGCGAGTTGGTGCATTGCAGCGAAACGGTAAAGGGATTGCTGTACACTCCGCCCTTTTGCGAGAAAACCACCTCACCCCCTTGTGCTGACAGCATCAGAGGAAACAGGAGGAGAAGAGCGAAGAGTGTTTTTTTCATGATGAGGTAGGTCTATGGACTAGGAACTTTGGTCTTTGAAGTAACACTATACAAAATCCAATTCCCAAAACTTAATTTGCAATTCCCGATATGATAATAACGCCAAGGGCGAGAGGGGCGATGAATCGCAGGACAAAATAGTAGAGTTCGAACGCTTTTACTTTGAGGGTGCCGCCGTTGGAGAGTTCGTCCTTCACTTCCACTTTCGGGAAGAACCATCCCAGGAAGATAGTCATCAGCAGGGCACCGATGGGCATCAGGTAGGAGGCGGTGATGAGGTCAAAGAGGTCGAAGATGGTTTTTCCGAACAGGGTGGCGTCTTTCAGCGGACCGAAAGAGAGGTTGCAGAATGCGCCGATGAGGAACACCAGCAGCGTGCTGAAGAAGGAGGCAACGCCCCGTTTCCAGTGGAATTCCTCCACACCGAAGGCCACCAGGATTTCCAGCAGCGAGATGGTGGATGTGAGGGCGGCGATGCCCAGCAGCACAAAGAAGATGATGGCGAACAGCGTGCCTGCAGGCATGCTGTTGAACACATTAGGTAATACGATGTAAACCAGTTCAGGACCGCTGGCGGGGTTCATGCCGAAGGCGAAGACTGCCGGAAAGATGACAATACCGGCCAGGATGGCCACCAGCGAGTCGCATCCGGCAATCCATAAGCTGGTGTTGAACAATTTGTCTTCTTTGCGGATGTAGGAACCGTAGGTCACCATGGCGCCCATGCCGATGCTCAGTGAGAAGAACGACTGGCCCAGAGCCGCCAGGATGCCGGAGCCGGTGAGCTTGCTGAAGTCGGGCTTGAAGAGGAACGCCAACCCTTCTTTGGCTCCGGCGCCCAGCGTCAGCGAACGCACGCTCATGAGAATGAGCAGGATAAACAGTATGGGCATCAGGATTTTGGACACTTTCTCAATGCCTTTCTGCACACCCATCACAATTACCGAACCAGTGAGGATGAGGAACAAACCTTGGTATAACAATGGCCAGAAAGAGTCTTGCGTAAATGATTGGAAGAGTTGGGTGATGGCCTCAGGTTCTTTTCCAGAAAGATGTCCGCGGCAGGAAAGTACAATATAATTGAGGGTCCAGCCGGCCACCACGCTGTAGAAGGCGTAGATAAGGAAGGCGGCCACAATGCCGAAGATTCCGAGGGTTATCCAGCCTTTATTACCATGGCTGAGTTTCCTGTAAGCGCCCACCACATTGCTTTGCGCGCGGCGTCCGATGATGAACTCGGTCATCATCAGGGGCACGCCGATGAGGATGACGAAAAACACATAAACCAACAGAAAGGCGCCGCCGCCGTTTTGTCCGAGCATATAGGGAAAGCGCCAGATGTTGCCCAGTCCCACCGCACCGCCGGCCGCCGCCAAAATAGCGCCAATATTGGAAGAGAACCCTCGTGTGTAGTTTTCCATATTTGTTGTTTTTATCATTGTAGGGACACGATTCATCGCGTCCCTACAAAATTATGTTGTATTAAAAGGTTGTTAAAATCGTCCGCCTGCGCCACCGCCGCCGAAGCCGCCGCCGCCACCAAATCCGCCGAAGCCGCCACCACTGAAGCCGCCTCCGCTGAAACCTCCGCCACCCCAGTGGCTGCTGGGATAACCGCCCATATAAGTGGGGCCGGTGTAATAACCGCGTCCTGTTCCGCTTCCATAATTGCCGGAACTGGGTGGCATTTTCTTGCTGATTTTGATGAGGATCACCACGGTGACGATGATGAACAGAATGAAAACCAGCAGGGCGATTTCACCGTCCGACGGGTCGTCTTCCAAATCTTTGGCGGAAATTTCGCCCGCCGCCAAAGGTAGGATGTAGGCCAGTGCCGAGTCGATAGCGTCACCATACTTTTCCTCCTTGAGCTCCGGAATCATCTTCTGTTCGATGATGCGCTTGGCGATAGCGTCGGGAATAGCGCCCTCAAGGTCATAACCTACGGATATATAGACTTCTCCACCACCATTGCTGTTGCGGGGTTTGATGAGGATGACCACACCGTTGCGCTTGTCTTTGGACCGTACACCCCACTGGTCGCCAATCTCGTAGGCGAACTGCGCCGCGGAATAATGGCCCAAATCGTCCACCGTCACCACACAGATCACATTGGAGGTGCTGTCGTTGAACGCCACCAGCCGATGCTCCATATCATCCACTTGCGCAGACGGGATCACCCCCGCAAAGTCATTGACCAAACGGGGTGGATTGGGCGCCGGAGGTATGTCGGATTTGCAAAATCCTCCCACCAGCACACCCAACAGGAGCAGGCAAAGTGCGAGTCTTCTCATGCTTAGTTGAAGTTAAAATCAACCTCAGGGGCCTTGTCAGCGCCTGGAGCGGCTTGGAAGTATCCTTTCTTGTCGAAGTTGAAAATTCCGGCAATGATGTTGTTCGGGAATTTGCGGATGTAGGTGTTGTATTCTTTCACCACCTCGTTGAACTTGTTGCGCTCCACCGCAATGCGGTTTTCGGTGCCTTCCAACTGGGCTTGCAACTCCAGGAAGTTCTGGTTGGCTTTCAAATCAGGATAGCGCTCTACCACCACCATCAAACGGCTCAAGGCGGAACTCAGTTCATCTTGCGCCTTTTGGAATTGCGCGATGGAGGCTTCGCTGAGGTCGTTGGCGTTCACTTGCACGGAAGTGGCTTTGGAACGGGCGTTGATGACCGCTTCCAGCGTTCCTTTCTCATAATTGGCGGCACCTTGTACGGTTTTCACCAAGTTGGGGATGAGGTCCGCACGACGCTGATAGGCGTTTTCCACATTAGCCCAGGCATTGGTGCAGTTTTCGTCTTTTTTGACCATGTTGTTGTATGGTGTTATTAACATGGCGAGCAGTGCAAGGATGATGACTACTACAATAAGAATGATTTTTTTCATTTTCTTATGAATTTTGAATTAATATTGATGATCGTTTTTAATATTGATGGCGCAAAAATAACAATTATTTGGTTTGTTCGAAAATTCTTTGACAAATGCGGTCGCATGCTCCAACATTGTCGTGCACATATTGTTGGCAAATATGGCAGGTTTCCTGATAATAATCCGGATTTTCATCGAATTGTTGAAGCGTATCCAACATCTCTTCTGCGGAATGAATGGAAAAGGCGCCTTTTTTCTGAACCAACATCACCGCCTCATTGAATTTGCAGTATTTCGGTCCGAAGAACAAGGGCACGCCGAAGACGGCCGCCTCCAGAATGTTGTGCAACCCGGTTTTGAAAGCGCCCCCAATGTAGGAAATATCGCTGTATTTGTATATCTTGCTCAACACCCCGATGGTGTCAACAATCAGAATATCAGCGTTTTTCAAATTTTCTTCTGAGGATTCCGTATAAAAAACGGTCTTGAATCCGTCAAAGGTTTTCATCACTTCCGCTTTGCGGGTGATTTCATGTGGGGCCACGATCAGTTTGTATCCGTTAAGATGGGCAAAGAGTTCAGCGAGAAGCGACTCATCAGGTCCCCATGTGCTGCCGGCCACAATCAGTTTGCGGTCTTGCTTGAACTGTTGCACAAAATCAAGCGTATAGGGCTGGTTGGCAATGGCATATACGCGGTCGAAACGGGTATCGCCGCACACCTCCACTTGTTTTATCCCGATGCTGTTCAGCAGTTGCTTGGATTCTTCATTCTGCACAAAGAAACCGGAGGTCTTGCCTAACTGGCGGACGAACCACTTGCCGTAGGGTTTGAAGAAGTATTGGTTGGGCCTGAAAATGGCGCTGACATAGTAGAACGGGATGTTCCGATCGGAAAGTTCGCAGATGTAGTTGTACCAAAACTCGTATTTGACAAAAATGGCCATTTGGGGTTGCACAATCTGCAAAAATTTGCGGGCGTGACTTTTTGTGTCGGAAGGCAGGTAGAAAACATAGTCGGGTAGTGTGTCGTTCTTCCGGATTTCGTAGCCGGAAGGCGAGAAAAATGTGGCTAAAATTTTGATATTCGGATTGTTCTGTTTGATTTTCTCTATGATGGGACGCGCCTGCTCGTACTCGCCCAAAGAGGCGCTGTGCACCCAGATGGGATGTTCCTCACCGCTGAAAACAGAGGATAGTTTGTCGAATTGCCCTTTCCTTCCCTGAATCCACAGCCGCGCTTTCTTGCTGAAAAGGGAAGCAATCAAAATACCGATGGTATAGAGAATAATACCAATGGACAGCAGAATGAGCATGATTTATCGGTAATAGAAGGTGGTGACAGATTTTTTCTCGTACAAGGGGATGTTCCAGCCGATTTTGAGCCCGATCAGTCCGCTGAAACCGTTTTTCACACCTGCGGTAGGGCCTTCGTAGAAGATGTAATTCCGGGAGGGTTTGGTCCATGCCTCGTAAAATTCAATGCCACCATAAAAGTTCAGGATTCTGTTTTTCTGGTTGAAAAGATAGCCGATGAACTGGTACATGGCAAAACCGCCTGAGAGATGGTCGTATCCCTTTTTGTAGTCCCCATCCAGTTGGGGCACTTGATTGTTGTAGTCGTTGATGCGGATCTTGTGTCCGAAATAGCCGCCTCCCACGCGAATCCAGATGCCGGAATTCTTCCAGCGGTCCACCGGGATAAGTTTGCCGATGCCTGCGCCGAACATCCAGTAGCGGCCTTCAAAATAGAGAGTGGCTTTGTTGCCGTTGCCATCCCATATAATGTTGTTTTCGTTGGCCAAATCACCCAAAAAGGCATAGGTGGTGTCGCGCAAGTTCCCGCCGAACATGTAGCTGAGGTTGATGTCGAAAGTCCAGTTCGACTTTGTTTTTATGGTTAAGCCGGTTCCAACCGCCAAGTTGGGTTTGAACCAATCGTGCAAATACCCGAGGGGCAGTTGCCCGGACATAGTAACCCCTGTCCATACCATCATGGCCGCCGTATCGACATAGTTCTTGTCCTTGAAATCAGTTTTGATGTGCGATTGCGCCAGCAAACCCGCAGGCAACACGCACAACCCAATGAGTAGCAGTAAGATGACTTTTTTCATAAAACTGAGTTTTGAAAAACCAAAGTTCAGAATCCAAAGTTCCTAATGGAACCTGAATTCTGAACTTTGAACTATGAATTTTAATTCGTCCGTCCCGGATAAACCTTGAGCGCCTCTTCCAGACACTTCACGGCTTTCTTCAGGTCTTCCACTTTGAGGCAGTAGCTGATACGCACCTCGTTGGTGCCTTTGCCTTTGGTGGAGTAGAAGCCGGTGGCAGGAGCCATCATGGTCGTTTCACCATTGTAGTTGAACTCTTCCAGCATCCATTGGCAGAAGCGGTCGGAGTTGTCGATGGGCAGACGGGCCACGCAGTAGAAAGCGCCTTTCGGCATGGGAACATAGCAGCCGGGGATGGCGTTCACGCCGTTCACCACGGTGTTGCGGCGGGCCACATAGTCGGTGATAACGGCATCAAAGTATTCTTTCGGAGTATCCACAGCGGCTTCACCCAAAATCTGGCCGTAAGTTGGGGGCGACAGACGGGCTTGGGCAAACTTCATGGCTGTGTTATACACATCCTTGTTGTGCGTGATGAGCGCGCCGGTACGCACACCGCAGGCACTGTAGCGCTTGGATACGGAGTCCAAAAGCACCACATTCTGCTCTAACCCTTCCAACTGCATGACGGAAAAATGTTTAACACCATCATAGCAGAACTCGCGATACACTTCATCAGCAAAAAGGAACAAATCGTGTTTCTTGGCAATTTCGCCTAATTGACGAATTTCTTCTTCTGTGTAAAGATAACCCGTCGGGTTGTTTGGATTGCACACCATAATGGCTTTGGTCTTAGGAGTGATGAGTTTTTCAAACTCCTCGATAGAAGGCAGTGCGAAACCGTTGTCAATGGTGGAAACGATGGGTTTCACCACCACACCGCAGGTTACAGCGAAACCGTTGTAGTTAGCATAAAACGGTTCCGGAATGATGATCTCGTCGCCCGGATCCATACAACTGTTGAAGGCGAAAAGAAGGCCTTCGCTGCCACCCGTGGTGATGAGAATCTCATCAGGCGTGATGTCAATGCCCACGCTGTGATAGTATCCCACCAGTTTCTTGCGGTAGCTGAGGTTACCGGCAGAGTGGGTGTATGCGATAACAGGCACATCAGCGTTCTTGACGGCATCGCGCGCTCCCTTCGGAGTCTCAATGTCGGGCTGGCCGATATTCAAATGATAAACATGGATTCCGCGAGACTTGGCGGCATCGGAAAAAGGCACCAATTTACGAATCGGTGAGGAGGGCATCGTTTGTCCCTTTTTGGAAATTTGAGGCATAATATTTATTAATATGTTGATTATTAGATTAATACCAAATATTGATAATTTCGGCAAATATACATTTTTTATGTATGTATTTTTTATCTTTGCATCGTTTTTAAAAACTAAATTGTATATGAAAAAACTTTACCTCATTTTGTTCTGCCTGGCATTCCTTTCGGGGTACACTTTGCAGGCACAGAACAACGATACTAAAGCGAAAACCGAGAAAACAGCAAAACCCAAAAAACCGAAGAAGGAGAAGAGCGAGACACGCACGGGTTGGACCTTCGGCATTCTGCCTTCGGTGGCCTACGATGCCGACAAGGGTTTCCAATACGGTGTGCTGGCCAATGCGTATGATTTCGGCGACGGCTCCGTCTATCCCGAATATTTCCACTCGCTCTATTTTGAGGCGGCCTACACCACCAAACGCTCCGGTTTGTTCCGCTTCGCGTACGACTCCAAGTATCTGATTCCCAATCACCGTCTGAAGATTGACGCTTCCTATTTGCCGGACGCTTTGTGTGATTTTTATGGTTATAACGGTTATCAAACGGTGTATAATGCCGGTTGGGCCAAGAAAAAATTCACGGACACCTATGTCTCCCGCGCTTTTTACAAATCCCGACGGGATCTGTTCCGTGTGGCCGCCGATATTGATGGCCCTATCGCCGGAAATTGGTACTGGAATGCCGGAATCGGACTCCTTGGCTATCAAATCAGCAGCGTGAATCTGGAAATGATCAACCGCAACAAGAAACCGGAAAACATATTGCCCGATGTGGATGGTCTGTACGAAAAATACACCAAATGGGGCATCATCGCGCCCAACGAGGCCAACGGCGGCTGGCACCCCTATCTGCGTGGCGGCTTGACATTCGACAACCGCGATCGCCAGCAAAACACCCACAAGGGTATGAATGCTGAGATTTTCTGGACCTATAATGCCGCCTTTGGCGAGGATAAGGAGTTCAACAATTTAATGTTCAATGCTTCTTTCCGCCATTTTGTGCCGGTGTACAAAGATTATATCACCTTCGCATACCGCGTGGCTGCCCAGCTTACCGTGGCTGGAAACTCGCCGTTCTATTTGAGTAACTATTACAACAATTTGTTTATCCAGCGTGTTTTATACGAAGGATTAGGTGGTGGAAACACCCTTCGTGGCGTGCTTCGTAACCGTATCACGGCACCCGGATACGCCTTTGCCAATGTGGAGTTCCGCTTCAAAATCTGCAAGTTTGACATCGGCAAGGAACACTTCTTCATCGGTCTCAATCCCTTCGTGGATGCCGGCATGATCCTCCAACCCTATCGTTTGGACGAACGCACTATCCGTCAGAACATTGCGGAAAACGATCCGGAGTTTGATGTTTCCCAATTGGATGACTATATTGTCTTCGGCGACAAGGCGAATGTGTATCGTCCTCATTTTTCCGGCGGCCTCGGCCTTAAATTGATGATGAACGACAACTTCGTGCTGTCTGTCGATTGGGCGGTTCCGTTCGACAAACGCGACAACGACGGCATGGCCAATATCTATGTGAAGATGGGTTATATGTTTTAGGATGAAATCATTTGACAATTTTTCGTTAAAAAAACACAACACATTCGGTATGGATGTGTTGTGTTCCCGTTTTATAGAGGTGGAACACCCCGATGAGGTGTCGGAACTGGTTACGGAAGATGTTTTTCAATCCTCTTTTTTCATTCTAGGTGGCGGCAGCAATATCCTGTTCACGAAAGATTTTACTGGTGTTGTGGTGCATCCTGCTTTTAAAGGGATTGAGATACTGGAAGAATCTCAAAATGAGACAGTTATAAAAGTTGCCGCCGGTGAGGAGTGGGAAACCTTGCAGCAATATTGTCTGGAGCGGCAATTATACGGATTGGAAAACCTGATTGGCATTCCCGGCAATGTGGGCAGTGCTCCGGTGCAAAATATCGGTGCCTACGGCACGGAAGTGAAGGATTGCATCGAATCGGTGGAGGGCTGGCGGCTCGACACTAATGCGCCGTTCCGGTTCCCCAACGCGGAGTGCCGCTTCGGCTACCGCGACTCCGTCTTCAAAAATGAACTCAAAAACAAGTGCCTCATCACCCATGTGACCTTCCGTTTGTCCAAAATTGAGCATTATAACCTGAAATATAAGGCGTTGGCTGATGAGCTGCAAAACCGCCAATGGTCGCCTTCCCTGAAAAATGTGACCGATTGCATCCTTCATGTGCGCAATAGCAAACTTCCCGACATCACCAGAATCGGTTGCGCGGGCAGTTTCTTCAAGAATCCGCTGATACCCCAACAGCAGTATGAGCAGCTGAAACAGGAGTTTCCGGATTTGGTGTCCTATCCTGCGCCCGATGGTATGGTGAAACTGTCGGCGGGCCAGCTCATAGAGAAGGCCGGATGGAAAGGTCGCCGGATGGGTGACGCGGGCGTGTACGACAAACAAGCCCTCGTTATCGTGAACTATGGCGGCGCCACTCCGGAGGAAATATTGTCCGTGTGTGACGCCGTGATCCAGGATGTGGAGGCGATGTTTCATGTCCATATCGCCCCGGAAGTCAATATTTTATAGAAAATGTTTTTAACGATCATAAGAACAAAACTATGTGTGGAATAGTAGGTTATATCGGGGAGCAGCAAGCGTACCCCATTCTGATAAAAGGTCTTCATCGGTTGGAATACCGCGGTTACGATTCTGCGGGTGTTTCCATGATTAATAAAGATGGCGAACTCAATATTTACAAGGCCTCCGGTAAGGTTGCGGCCCTGGAGGACAAGTGCGCCGCTCAGGATATCGAGGGTACTGTTGGCATTGCGCATACCCGCTGGGCCACCCATGGGGAACCGAACACGGTGAATGCCCACCCGCATCTTTCGCAGAGCGGAAACCTCTCGCTGGTGCACAACGGCATTATCGAGAACTACAAAACGCTTCGCACCATGCTGGAGAAACAGGGCTATTCGTTTACCAGCGAGACCGACACCGAAGTGCTGGTGCAGTTCATTGAATATACGCAGGTTACGGGCAAGTGCGACCTTTTCACCGCCGTGCAGCGCGCGCTGAAGAATGTGGTGGGCGCATACGCCATCGCCATTTTGGAAAAAAACAATCCCGACCGGCTCGTGTGCGCTCGCAAAGGTTCACCTCTTGTTATCGGAGTGGGCACCGACGAAAAGGGCAGGAAAGAGTTCTATTTGGGCAGCGATGCCACGCCTATAATCGAATACACCAACCAGGTGGTTTACCTGAAAGACGAGGAGATTGCCTGTCTGGACCGCAACGGTCAAATCGACATCGTAAACCTCGCCAATGTGCACCAGACTCCCGAGATGCACACCTTGAGCTTGTCGTTGGATGAGTTGGAAAAGGGCGGATTCCCGCACTTCATGCTCAAGGAGATTTGGGAACAGCCCAACGCTTTGCGCACCTGCATCAAAGGGCGATTGCACCCGAAAACCAAGGATGTGGTGCTCAGCGGCATCATTGACCACAAGGACAAGTTTGTGAACGCCCGTCGTATCATCATTTGCGCGTGCGGCACTTCCTGGCATTCGGCCCTCATTGGCAAGTATTTCATAGAGGAGGCGGCGCAGATTCCCGTTGAGGTGGAATACGCCTCGGAATTCCGGTACCGCAACCCCGTCATCTATTCCGATGATGTGGTCATTGCCGTGAGCCAGAGCGGTGAAACCGCCGACACGCTGGCCGCCATCCAACTGGCACAGCAGAAGGGCGCTTTCCTTTACGGAGTGTGCAATGTCATCGGTTCCAGTATCGCCCGCGCCACCAACAGCGGCACCTATCTCCATGTGGGTCCTGAAATCGGCGTGGCTTCCACCAAAGCCTTTACGGGTCAGGTTATTACGCTTTGTTTGCTGGGTTTGGCTATCGCCAAGGAGAAACATACCCTTAGCGATGAGATGTTCCACATGCTGGTGGACGAACTCTACCAGATTCCTGACAAGATGCAGTGGACGCTGGAAAATAACCAGAATATCGACCAGTTTGCCCAAATGTTCACCTACTGCCGCAATTTCATCTTCTTGGGCCGTGGATACAACTACCCGGTGGCACTGGAGGGCGCTTTGAAACTGAAGGAAATCTCCTATCTTCATGCGGAAGGGTATCCCGCCGCCGAGATGAAGCACGGTCCCATCGCCTTGGTGGACGAGGAGATGCCTGTCGTTTTTATAGCCCCGAAACGCGGCATGTACGATAAGATCGTCAGCAATATTCAGGAGATAAAGTCACGCAAGGGCAAAATCATTTCCGTGGTCACGGAAGGCGATGTCACGGTGAAGAATATGAGCGATTATTGTTTTACCATTCCCGACACCCGCGACTGCTATGTGCCTCTGTTATCGGTCATTCCGTTACAACTGCTGGCGTACTACATTGCCACCGCCAAAGGCCGTAATGTGGACCAGCCCCGCAATCTTGCCAAAAGTGTGACGGTAGAATAATCCGTTTAGAACTACGCCGATACCTTTCCCCAAGGCAATGATATAGATGTTGACCATTCATGAAAAAAGTGATGGGGACACTTTCGTTTATTTTGTTCGCGGCACCGGAGGTGCCGCACCCAAATACTCCCCTTCTATTTTAGAAGGGGTGCCCGAAGGGCAGGGTAGTAATATGAGAGATTGGCCGTCAGGCCATCCTTGTGGAATTGAAGATTCTTGGGGATCCCTTTCTTATTAGGCGCCTTCATGCCCATAATTCTCTACAATGAATTTTCTCAAGTCCTCCAACACGATGCCCACGAGTCTCAAGACATCGTAGTCCGTCGTGCGGAAAACCCTCAATCCAAGTTCCTCCAAACAAGCGTCACGGCGTGCGTCATAGTCCGTCTTCTCGTTGTGGGAACCGCCGTCTATTGTTTACAAGGTATTATGTTTTTCATATTACTACCCCGGCCTACGGCCACCTGTTGAGGCTACGCCTCCTTTTCCTCTTCACTCGGCATAGTCAAAGATATCTTTGACTATGCACTCGTTCATTCGTCAAATCTTAAAAAGAAGGGAAGTTTTAAGGTGTCTGCACAGCGGTGCGGACAATAGAAATGATGCGCATTCCCGCGCAACAAACAAAGTGCAAAAATATAAAATATGGCTATGGTAAATTAATTCATATAACAGAAACCAACATTGGGTCAACTTCTATATCATTACCTTTCCCCAAAAATCCTTTTTTTAAGATTTCCCACAACGAAGTCTTATATTGCTATATTTATTTTATCTTTGCAGTTTGTTTTAAAATGGTGTATTGTTTGTCAATGCGCCGGAGTTAGAAACTTATATCGTCAAACATGGATAAAGTAACGATTTTACCATACGACAGGATCTATAAGAACTTCATAGACCCGAAATATCTTCACGATGGGCATGATGAGTATTATTATCGTGACCAGCAAGTGCGGCATCCTGAAAGTGGCTGGCGGCATCTCCGCTCCGATGAGATTGAGCGTCTTGTGCTGAATAATAATAGCGCCTCCAACTGGGATGACATTTGGGTTACCGATGATTTTGACACCAACATGATCCGCAACAACCGGTTTTTCGGCATGGTGCGGATTGGTCGCGTGCGCAACGAGATTCTGCAATACCATGATCTTCGGGTGCCCGTGGGCATTTCCGACAGCAGCATCATATCCTGTGATATCGGGAATGACGCTGCCATACATGATGTGCACTACATGGCCAACTACATCGTTGGTGACCGTTGTATTCTCTTCAACATCCAGGAACTATCCACCACCGACCACTCCAAATTCGGCAACGGCGTGGTGAAGGAGGGCGAGCCCGAATCGGTGCGCGTGTGGTTGGAAGTGATGAACGAGAACGGTGGACGCTCTATATTGCCCTTCGATGGCATGATTACTGCCGATGCCTATTTGTGGGCCAAGTATGCAGACGACACCCGCCTGCAAGAACGGTTGAAGGAGATTACACAAAAGCATATTGACAATCACCGTGGTTTTTATGGCACTATCGGTGAGAGTTGCGTAATCAAGAATTGTTGGATTCTGAAAGATGCTAAAATAGGAGCGCATTGCTATATCAAGGGTGCTTCGAAATTGAAAAATGTCACCATCAATTCTTCCGAGGAGGAACCCACGCAGATAGGCGAGGGTGTGATTCTGGTGAACGGCATTACCGGCTACGGATGCCACATTTTCTATTCGGTCACGGCCACGCGCTTTGTGTTGGGTGACAACTGCAACTTGAAATACGGAGCCCGCCTGCTGAATTCCGTGTTGGGCGACAACTCCACCATCTCCTGTTGCGAAGTGCTTAACAATCTGATATTTCCATCGCATGAGCAGCACCACAACAACTCGTTCCTTATTTCCGCATGTGTGATGGGGCAGAGCAACATGGCGGCCGGCGCCACGATGGGTTCCAACCACAACAGCCGTGCCACTGACGGCGAGATTGTGGCCGGGCGCGGTTTCTGGCCCGGACTTTGCACCAGTGTCAAGCACTCCTCCAAGTTCGCTTCTTTCACTTTGTTGGCCAAGTCCGATTTTCCGCACGAACTCAATATCATGCTGCCGTTCAGTTTGGTGAACAACAACCCCAAAACCGACGAACTGGAGGTGATGCCTGCCTATTGGTGGATGTACAACATGTATGCCATTGCGCGCAACACATCCAAGTACCAGAAGCGGGACAAGCGTCTCCGTAAAATCCAAAATATTGAGTTCGAGACTTTTGCGCCCGATACTATGGAAGAGGCCATTGAGGCGCGCAAGCTTTTGGAGGGTTGGACCGCTAAGGCCTATTTGCTGCAACAGGGCACCTTTGATCCCGCTATGGATTTCAAGGAGCTGCGCAAAATCGGCAAGAATTTGTTGGATAATGAACCGGAAACCGCCAAAAAATTGGAGGTCTTCGGCGAAGGCATGGAATGCGGCCACCGTAAAGTGCGTATCCTGAAAGCGTATCAGGCCTATCATGCTTACGGTGATATGATTATCTATTATGCGGTGAAGAACATTGTCCGCTTCCTGCATGAGAATCCCTCTTTCTCCATGGAGGATCTTCGCAAGGAGATGGAGAGCAAGCGCCAGCGCGAGTGGATTAACCTTGGTGGCCAGCTGATGAATGGTGATGAGGTGGAGAAACTCATCCATGACATCAACTATGGGGTTTTGAATAATTGGGAGGAGATTCACCATCGGTACGACGAGATTTGGAGAAGTTATCCGATGGAGAAGCTGCGTCATGCTTATCTTTCGCTGATTTTCTTGCATAAGGATGAAACCGCCACGCTCACGCCCGAGTTATGGCAGCAGGCGCTCAAAGACGCCAAACGCATCCAGCAGTTCATCTGCGACCAGGTTTACATCACCCGCAAGAAGGATTACGACAACGAGTACCGCAATGCCACCTTCCGCAACGAAGCCGAGAAGATTGCCGTCATCGGGGAAATCGATGAGGTTGGTTTTGTGAAGCAGATCCGCGAGGAAACCGCAGCATTTTTTGAAAAAATAGATATGTTTGCCAAGTAGAACGGCAACCCTATGTGGTTGCCGTGAGAAAGATCAACCCTATGTGGTTGCCTAACAAAGAATAACAATAAAACCTAATACTATGCGAGTTATCATCAAAAACAACTACGACGAGATGTCCAAATGGGCAGCCCAACACATTGTGGAGCGCATCAACGCATTCAAACCCACGGCTGAAAAGCCTTTCGTTTTGGGCCTCCCTACCGGTTCCACGCCTATTGGGACATACAAGGAACTGGTTCGTCTGCATAAAGAAGGGAAAATCTCATTCGCCAATGTGGTCACCTTCAACATGGACGAGTATGTGAAGATTCCGGAAAACCATCCTGAAAGTTATCATTCGTTCATGTGGAACAATTTCTTCAACCATATTGACATCAAGAAGGAGAATGTCAACATTTTAAACGGCAATGCCGACGATTTGGAAGCCGAGTGCCAGCGTTATGAGGAGAAAATCAAATCCTACGGTGGCATTGACCTGTTCATGGGCGGTATCGGCCCCGACGGACACATCGCGTTCAACGAGCCGGGTTCCTCGCTCACATCGCGCACGCGTGTGAAGACGCTCACGATGGACACCGTCATCGCAAACTCCCGCTTTTTCGACAACGACATCAACCAAGTGCCTAAGACGGCCCTTACGGTGGGTGTGGGTACGGTGATGGACGCGCGTGAGGTGATGATCCTGGCCAACGGACATGGCAAGGCCCGCGCACTGGCCGCCGCCATCGAGGGTCCCCTCAGCCAGATGTGCACCGTTTCCGTGCTCCAGCTGCACCCCAAGGGCATTATCGTGTGCGATGACGCCGCCTGCGATGAGATCACCTACGGCACGGTAAAATATTTCAAAGATATAGAGGGCAGATAAAAATGGCGGAATGCCGTAGAGGCGCATGGCCATGCGTCTTGTCAAAAAAATTAATGGATAAAAATTATTAATATGAATATTTCAGTTGCCGGCACCGGATATGTCGGATTAAGCATTGCAACATTGTTGGCGCAGCGCAATCATGTGACCGCTGTGGACATTGTGCCTGAACGCGTGGATATGGTGAACAACCGGAAATCACCGATTCAGGACGATTACATTGAAGAATATTTGGCTCATAAACCGCTTGATCTGCGCGCCACGCTGGATGCCGACGCCGGTTATCGGGATGCCGATTTCGTGGTGATTGCCGCCCCCACCAACTACGATAGTCAGCGGAACTTCTTTGACACTTCGGCAGTGGAGGATGTTATCCAGAAAGTGTTGAAGGTCAATGAAAAAGCAATCATGGTGATCAAAAGCACCATTCCGGTGGGTTATACCGTACAGGTGCGCGAGAAATTCAAGGGTGCCGACGGCAAATTGCCGAACATCATCTTCGCGCCCGAGTTTCTGCGCGAGAGCAAAGCGCTGTACGACAATCTCTATCCATCCCGTATCATCGTGGGATATGATCAAAACGATGCTTTTTTGGAGGAAAAAGCGCATGTTTTTGCGGATTTGATCAAGCAAGGAGCTATCAAAGAGGATGTGCCGGTGCTTTTTATGGGGAGCACTGAGGCCGAGGCGGTGAAACTTTTCGCCAATACTTATCTTGCGCTCCGCGTTTCTTATTTCAATGAACTGGACACCTACGCCGAAATGAAAGGGCTGAACACCAAGCAGATCATTGACGGCGTGTGCCTGGATCCGCGTATCGGCACGCATTACAACAACCCCAGTTTCGGCTACGGCGGCTATTGCCTGCCCAAAGACACGAAACAGCTTCTCGCTAATTACGCTGATGTGCCCCAAAACATGATGTCCGCCATCGTGGAGAGTAACCGCACCCGCAAGGACTTTATCGCAGACCGCGTGCTCAACATGGCTGGCTATTACGATTACTATAACCGCGGCGACTTCAACCCTTCGGAGGAGAAACAGTGCGTGGTGGGTGTTTACCGCCTGACCATGAAGAGCAACTCCGACAACTTCCGCCAGTCCTCCATCCAAGGCGTGATGAAGCGCATTAAGGCAAAAGGGGCAACCGTGATTATCTACGAACCCACCCTGCAGGATGGCACTACTTTTTTTGGCAGTCTGGTGGTGAACGATTTGGAGAAATTCAAAGCGGAGTCACAAGCCATCATCGCCAACCGCTACGATGCGTGCCTGGACGATGTGCACGAAAAAGTCTATACCCGTGATATTTTCATGAGAGATTAATAAATTACATAAAACAACTATAAAAACTTGATTATGAATAATTTGAAGATTGCTGTAATAGGTTTGGGATATGTTGGACTCCCATTGGCCCGACTCTTTTCCACAAAATACCCCACGGTTGGTTTCGACATGAACCAATCGCGTGTGGATGCCTTGATGCAAGGCCATGACGCCACATTGGAAGTGGACGACGCTCTTTTGCAGGAGGCCATTGCAAAACACGGCTTCCGTTGCACAACATGTTTGGACGATATTCGGGATTGCAATTTCTATGTGGTGGCGGTTCCCACTCCGGTGGACGAGAACAACCGCCCGGACCTCAAACCGCTTTGGGGTGCATCTGAAACCGTTGGCAAGGTGATTTCCAAGGGTGATGTGGTGGTGTATGAGTCCACCGTTTATCCCGGTGTTACGGAAGAGGAGTGTCTTCCTGTGGTGGAGAAGGTCTCCGGACTCAAGTTCAATGTGGATTTTTATGCGGGATACAGTCCCGAGCGTATCAATCCGGGCGACAAGCAACATACAGTGGAGAAAATCAAGAAGGTGACATCCGGTTCTACACCCGAAATCGCTGACTTGGTGGATGAGGTGTACAACTCCGTGCTGGTGAACGGCACGCACAAGGCACCCAGCATAAAAGTGGCTGAAGCCTCCAAAATCATCGAGAACTCCCAGCGCGATGTGAATATCGCCTTCATGAACGAACTGGCCAAGATTTTCAACGCGATGGGCATTGACACGCACGATGTGATTGAGGCCGCCGCCAGCAAGTGGAATTTCATCAAACTCAGCCCCGGTCTTGTGGGCGGGCACTGCATCTCAGTGGATCCTTATTATCTCATCCAGAAGGCCCAGGTATATGGCGTTTTGCCTCGTGTGATGAGCAATGCGCGCCGTTTGAACGACGGCATGGGCGCGTATGTGGCCAATCAAACCATCAAGTGTATGAACAAGAAGGGTGTGATGGTGAAGGACTCCAAGATTCTTATTTTGGGAATTACATTCAAAGAGAACTGCCCCGATATCCGCAATACGAAAGTGGTGGACATCTATCATACATTGGAAGAATATACGGACAATATTACGGTTTACGACCCTTGGGCGAATGCGGAGCATGTGAAACATGAGTACGGAATCGAGGTTGAGAATTCAAAGGACAAAATTCAAGAGTCTAAGTACGATGCCGTCATATTGGCAGTGGCGCACAAGGAGTTTCTTGACATGGATGTGCGTGCCCTCGTCAAGGAAGGCGGCGTGGTGTATGATGTGAAAGGGGTTCTCCCGCGTGAGGTTGTGGATGCCCGATTGTGATCGTTGAATTAGTGCATTTTTCTATGAAGAAATCAGTTGTCATTATTATGCTGTTGTTTCTGTTCATGAAGTTGCCCGTTTTGGCACAAAACCAGTCCGATTCCGAAAAAAGCCAGTCGTTGTCTCCGATAGATTTCGGCCTTTTTGAAGCCCAATCTGATTCGGAACGCTACGAAGTGCTCTATAAGACGCATGTAGCTGCGCTGAAAGCGGATGTGGATGTGGATTATAGTGGGATTGACACGCTGACCATTGAGGTGACCAAAACATCGCAACGCATTCCTCTGGGCCGGGTTTCCGATTTCAAGGGATTGCGTCTGCGTGTCCGCAACAAAAGCAAATTGACCTATCTTTTTGAGCGCAAGCAATCCGCAAAGAGTATAACCATTGACAAGTCATTGCTAGACGGGGAGGATTTTTCTTCGGTCCCCGAACTGGCAATGGGCCTTTATCAGCTGACGATAGAGGACCAGAACCCTTGGGTGGAGAAGCGCGAAGGGCACAACTACGCCGCTACTCGCCGCGATATCCTGCTCATTTGTGACGGATTGAGTCGCAACAATACGGTCGCACCCTATAATAATGCGTATTCCGATCCCAAATGCACCCTTTGTGCCATGGACGAGGATGAGAAACCTGTTGTGATACAGAATCTTACATTTCTGCGTGATGAGGGCAACACTTACAAGGTAATGCTGTTCTCCATCAGTCAGCAAAACAATTTGCAATTCCGCAACATCACCGTCAAGACTCCTGACAGCAAGCTCACCGCAGACGCTGTTTTCGATATCAGTAACTGCACCAATGTGTTGTTTGAGAATGTCACCATCGATGGAACTTACTCGCGCAGCGACTATTATGGTTATGGAATCCTGATGAATAATGTGTGGAACAGCCGTTTTGTCCGCCTCGTGGGACATGCCAAATGGGGGATTTTCGGCACCAACAATATCAATATGGCCACATTGCAGGAGTGCGACCTTAATAGGTTCGACATACACTGTTATGGTAGGGATGTGGAGATGAAAAGTTGCAAGTTCAGCAATCTTTACAATCAGTTTTCGTCTTTATATGGCACATTGTCCTATAAAAAATGCCGTTTTGTGAATTTTGTCCCGGTTTTGTTGGAGCCCTCTTACAATGCTTATACTCCTTTCGAGTTAAAGATGGAGGATTGTGTGTTTGATGCTTCGGCCAGTCGTTATTTTCTTGTTTCTGCTGGAAAATTGGATGGACCTGCCAATACCCGTCCCGAATTGGCAAAAAAATGCTGGCCGAATGTCACCATTAAGAATATGACCGTAAATGTGCCGGATGATGTGAACCAGTTTGTCATTTTCAATCCCAAGACCAAACAAGAGAAGGAAAATGTGATTTATTCCCTTAACAAACTGATCATTAATGGTTTGAAATTCAATTATTCGGGCAGTGGCCATGCGGCGGATTTGTACCTCTCCAACCGTTATGTGAAGTTGGGCCAGGGATACCAATGTGATATCAGTCATTTGGATATCATCCCAGTTGCCGATGCGAAAATCGCGCAAGCTGAAACCAAGTACAAGTATCCCGCTAGTCTGCATTTGAATTTGCGCTATTCTGCCAAGGATGTCATTAAGGTTTCCAATTCGCGCCTGAACTACAATGTGAATGCCAACGAGGCCTATACTATTGTGTTTGAGCGCTGTACATTGGGCCATGTGCGCTACACTTCCGCGCAAAACAGCGCCAAAAGGACCTATAAAAATTGTAATATATATCTGAATTGTTCCGATGACATCTTCTATTTCATCGACAATCATGCGGTGTATAAAGGTTCCTTATTCATCCCTTGCGATCCCAAGCGCCAGTTGAGTTTCACCGGCAGCAACAATGATGTGATTATGAAAGATTGTCGGGTGCGCAATCGCCCGCACTTGATGTTCAAAGGGTCGCAGGACAACCGGGAGTTCAAGAATTTCCAGTTGAAAGGCAAGCGATAAACAAAAAAACAGCATCCATTCGGATGCTGTTTTTTTCATAGATAATTATTACTTTTAGTCAGCGAGATCAGTAAAGAGTTCTCTTATATCGTTGTTCCCTTCATACATCGGTTGGAAGTTCATGGTCATGGTTTCCGTGGGAGCGGAAGACTCCATGATTTTGTACCGGTTGATGGCAGGAGTTTGGGTTACGATATCGAAATTGGAAAAGATATCACCGTCATCTTTTATTTTTTGAGGGCCAGCCGGTCTGCTCTGCTCGAAAGCGAAAGGGTCTTCGGGCATGTTGTTGGTTTGTGCGGCTGGTTGGGCGCTCATGTTGGGAATGAGGTTGTCAATGTCGTTATTAGGTGTATCTTGGGTGAAGATAACCTCATTTTTCTTCTCCTCATTGAACACGATTGTGCGTTCTTGTTTGGGTTCAGCTTTGGAATTGAAATTGGTAACGATGACCGAAAGTTTGATGGACTCGCCCAGACTCTCGTCCAAACCGCGTCCCCAGATAACACGGGCGTTGCGGCTTTGGATTTTCTCGAATTTCTCGGTGAGACTGTCCAATTCCGACATTTTGAGTTTCTTGTCGGGACCATAACTGATGAAGAACAGGAAGTTCTGTGCTTCGGAGATGGCGTTTTCGTCCAATAACGGACAATCCAGAGCGTCTTGAACCACTTTCTCAACGCGGTTTTCGCCTTGGGCGACTGCCAAGCCGAGCATGGCTTTTCCGCTGTCTTTCATGATGGTTTGAACATCGTTGAAGTCCACATTCTGGGCGTAGTTCACGGTGATCAACTCAGCGATGCACTTCACGGCGTTTTTGAGGACATCGTCGGCATATCCGAATGCGCTGTCCAAATCCTCATCGTTGTAGTACTTGATCACATTCTGGTTTTTGATGGTGATGAGGGAGTCCACATGTTTGGACAGTTCGTTGATACCCTCGTTGGCCAGTCGTGTGCGTTCCGCACCTTCAAATTTGAAGGGGGTGGTGACCACACCGATGGTGAGAATGCCCATGTCGTGCGCTATTTCAGCGATGACGGGGGAAGCACCGGTGCCCGTGCCTTTACCCATACCGGCGGTGATGAAGAGCATGCGGGTTTCCTTTCCGATGAACTCTTGGATCCGTTCTTTGCTTTCCATGGCGTATTGGCGTGCAACTTCGGGTTGTGCTCCGGCGCCCAAGCCGTTGCCTAATAACAGTTTGTCGGGCACGGGCGTGCTTTCCAGGTGGCCACGGTCCGTATTGCAAATCAGGAAGTCAACACCTACGATGCCTTCGCTGTACATGTGTTTTACAGCATTGCTGCCGCCACCGCCAACACCAATGACTTTGATGATGGATGAAGGGCTGGCTTTTTCGCCATAATCCGGTGTGAAATTAATTTTATCTGTCATAATTATGAATGGTTTTTTATTATTCTTACTTAGGTTTGGTCAGGTTAGGATATGTTTTCCAGGAGGTCTTTGAGATATCCTGGAATCTTTTCGAAAATATTGATTTTGTTGGGGTCTTTCTCTTTTGCGGTTTTGACTTTGGGCTCTTTTTTGCGTTTGCCGCCGAAGAGTCCGCTGCCGCTTTTCTCACTGTCGTCTTTCGTCTCATGGGCAACTGGAGCCGCGGTGATGTTTTCCGTCTCAATGCCGAACTTGAGCAATCCGAGAGCAGTGGCAAACATGGGGTGCTTGAGTTCGGTGGGGATGTTGTGCGCGAAACTGGCACCAGGCACGCCTATGCGCACGGGCAACTGCATGGAGAACTGGCACAACTCACGGATGTTGCGGAGGTTGGCGCCACCGCCGGTGAGCACGAGACCGGCAAAAAGACGGTCCTTGTATCCGGAATTCTCAATCTCGTTCTTGACGATGTTGATAATCTCCTCCTGCACACGGCAGTATATAATCTGAGCCAAGTTGTATTCGCTGATCTGGATGGCGTCTTGCCCGTACGGTCTGGGAATGGTGATGATGTTGTTGGCGTTGCTCTTCTCCACCACACAGGTGCCGTAACGTATTTTCAGTTGCTCAGCCACATCTTCCGAGATATGGCACACTTGCGAAATGTCTTTGGTGATGATGTTTCCGCCGATAGGGATCACTTTGGTGAAAACAGGGTTGCCGTCCACAAAGATGACCATGTCGGTGGTTCCACCGCCGATGTCAACCAGCACCACACCCTCTTTTTTCTCATCCTCGCTCAGGCAGGCCAAACCGGATGCGATGGGCTCGAGTACGATGTCGCGGACTTCCAAACCGGCGTCATTCACGCATTTTACGATTTTGCTGATTTCACGCACATTGCCGGTGATGATTTGATACAGGCCGATGACCTCATTGCCGAGCTCGCCAACCGGGTCAAGCGTCTCGCGTGAATGGTCAATCTGGTAGCGCTGGGGAATCACATCGATAATCTCCTCCCCGGGGTTCAAGGTCACTTTGAACACATCCTTCTTCAACTGCTCGATCTCCTCCTTGCTGATGGGTTCTTCCAGACCGTGACGGTAAAGTATGTGGTTGTATTTGCTGGTCTTGATGTGATGACCGGCAATGCCGGCATATACCGACTCAATCTCCTGGTTGGAGCGCTGGGTGGCAATGTCTTTGGAAAGGGTGATGCCTTCTGTGGTTTTGAGGATATTCTTGATTTCACCGAACTCCACGCCGCTGGACTCGCTCTTGCCATAGCCCACTACCTCTATCTGTCCGTTGTCGTTACGAAAACCTATTACAGTGGCGATTTTTGTTGTACCGATGTCAAGGCCCACCACCATGCCGTTATTCGTAGAAGTTTTATCCATAATATCCTTGTTTTTCCTTGTTTTGTTATTTTCTTTTTGCGATTATTCTGTTTTTGTATCGGGCATCCAGCATCGTGTATGTGTCATACCCTTTGCGGGAAAGACCTTCTTTGTAAATTACTCTCAAGTTGTCCAGCTTCTCATCGGTGTCGCTGTCGGAACCGAACAGGATGATCTGGTTGCCGATGGTGGACACCAGTTCCAGTTGGCGCTGCTCGTTGACATAAATCTGCCGGAACTGCGCGGTGTAAAACTCATCAGCCAAAATCTTGTGGACCACATTCAGCACTTGCTGCAACTCGTTGGCGACGGTAGTACCCGGTTTGTAGGTCTGGCGGATGTTGCCGTTGGCGATAATCAGACAATCCTTCATTTTGGAGGTGTAGGGCACCAGCGCACCTTCGTCATCCACAAAATACTGCTTGCCCTCTTTGTCAAACACATGCATGACAATGTTGCGCAAATCGTAGTCGATCAACAACCGCTTGCCCGCGAAATGGATGAAATTGATTTTCCGGATATAAGGGTTCTTCACGAGAAGTTCCGACACCTTGGTGAGGTCCACATCCTTGATTTTTTTCCCGACAATCTCAATCTCATGAGAGGCCAGCAACTGCTCCACATCCTGTTGGGTGAGCAGCACGCTTTGATTTGCGGTGTGCGGCGTGACCTGAATGGTTTCACAACGCCGCTGAGGTATCTTGACCATTGCGATAATGACAATAGTCAAAACGCTGACAACCAGAAAGATACGGGTTATTGCTTTAAAATACCTCATTTAGGCTAAAAACTTTAATAATTAGCCACAAAAATACCATTAAAACAAGCAAGGATTTTCTTTGTCTTTTTTAAAAAATAAACAAAAATTTGTTCATAACGGCGTGCTTTTCAAGGGCTTTTTTCAGCCGTTTCGCTTATCCAGCCCCCAGAGCAGTTTCTCGCGTATGATGTCGAAGAAATTGGTGTTTTCAAAGAGCACCGTGCGGATGTGAAAATGCTCTTTGCGGATAAGCAGTTTGATTTTGTCGGGAACTACAAGTCGCTCTGTGTCAAGTGCTAAAGAGTAGTAACCGGCACGGCTGCTCACCTCAATGGTCAGGTCGGTGTCGGCGGGGATGACGAGGGGGCGCACGCTGAGGGAGTGGGAGGCGATGGGGGTGAGCACCTGCACATCACTTTGCGGATGCAGGATGGGACCGCCGCAACTCATGGAGTAGGCGGTGGAACCGGTGGGAGTGGCGATAATCAGCCCGTCGGCCCAGTAGGTGTTAATCTTCTGTTCTCTCGCCCATACGGTGATGGCGTTAATGGCATCGGCATCGGTGGCCCGCACCGTGATGTCGTTGATGACAAACGAATGCGAAAGAGCAAGAGGCTCACTGCTATCCACATGTAGCAACGACCGTTCCTCAAGCGAGTATTGGTGCCGTTTCAGCAATTGGAAACACTCCCGGAAATTCTCTTTCCGTATGCCGGAAAGGAATCCGATACGGCCGGTGTTGATGCCCACTAAGGGTATGTTCAAGTCGCCCACCAAGTTGGCGGCGTCAATGAAGGAACCGTCGCCGCCAATGGAAACCATATAGTCAACGGGCATCCGGTCGGCCAAATCCTGATGGGTGTAAAAATGCTCAAGGCAACTATCCCCGGAGGGATAATTGCCGTGAACGATAATCTCGTAATGCTCCTCGGTGAGGAATTGGATTACGGTATGGATGAACTCTTCCTCACCGCGTTGCCGGCAGTAGAGTGCGATTTTCATTATTTGTAGTCTTGAACTTCCACCTCGCCATTCAGGATCATGTTGGCGTTCAGCGCCATAGCGGCCATCTCGTCCTCGCCGGGATACACGGCCACCGGAGCAATCCATTCGATGTAATTCTTGATGCGGCGGATGACAGGTTTGCCGTAGGCGATGCCGCCAGTGAGAATGATGGCGTCAATCTTGCCTTTTAGCACAACGGCGTTCTCGCCAATCTGTTTGGCCACCTGATAGGCGAACGCCTCTTCCAGCAATTCGGCTTTCGGGTCGCCGGCAATAGCGGCCTTTTCTACGGCCAAAGCGTCATTGCTGCCAAAATAACCCACATAACCGCCTTTGCCGACCAAAATCTTTTGCATGTCCTCTTGCGTGTATTTGCCACTGAAACATGCCTTCAGGAATTGGTTCATGGGCAGTGAGCCGGAACGCTCCGGAGAGAACGGACCTTCGCCGTCCAGTGCCTGGTTCACATCAATGACACGGCCCTGGCGGTGAGCACCCACGCTCACGCCTCCGCCCATGTGGCATACGATAAGGTTCAGTTCCTCGTATTTTTTGCCGTTGTCCTTGGCGTACATGCGCGCGATGGCCTTCTGGTTCAGTGCGTGGAAAATGGATTTGCGCTCAAAATCGGGGTGTCCCGTGATGCGGGCCACATCCTCCATCTCGTCCACGATAACGGGATCGGCAATGAAGGCCTCTTTCAAACCGATAACTTTGGCCAAACTGTCGGCAATCAAACCGCCCAGGTTGCAGGCGTGTTGTCCGTTGTAACCCATCTTCAGATGCTCTTTCATCAAGTCGTTGATTCTATAAACACCTGATTTTAAGGGTTTTATCAGTCCTCCACGACCCATTACCAAGTTGATGGAGTGCAAATCAATATTTTCATTGTTCAATTCGGCAATGATGACATCTCTACGAAATTCAAACTGGTCGGCGATGGTGGCGTATGCCGACAACTCTTCGGTGGAGTGTTTGATGTTTTTTACAAAAATCTGTTTGTCGCCTTCGAAAATAGCGATTTTCGTAGAAGTGGAGCCGGGATTGATAGCAAGAATTCTTTTCATATTTTGATGTTTTATTAAAATAAGCTTAGTAGGAACGGGGCACTTTGACGGTGTCCACAGCGCTGTAGAAAGTACCTGCGTTGGTTGTGATATACGACCGGAAGAAATAGAGCAGGGTGTCGTTTTCTTCGCCTCCTTCGCCTCCCGCGGTTTCAATGAAGGGGAGTTGGCGCTGCCATTGGAAAGTGAGGTATTTCGTTGAGTCGGTGAATGTCATCATGGAGTCGCGGACCATAGGGACTACGGTGGAGTAGAAACAGGTATGAGATGGTTCCGCATCGATGTAGCTGAAGCAATAACCGGCCTCAATGCAGCGGGTGCAGCCGCCGTCGTCGGTAACCTGGGCCGTATAATTCACAAGTCGGGTGGTGTCGTTGAAAGCGTCCTGATGTATGGTGATGGAAGCGATGTCATAGCGTTCGCAACCGGTCAGCATTCCGACAAACGTGGCAAGCATTATTAAAGCGAAAAAAGGTGTTCTTTTCATTGGAATAGAATTTGGTTGCAAATGTACAAAATATTTCTTTATGGCAACTATGCAATTGTGTTCTCTCCCGAAATGAAAGAGGTGAAACAAATCCTATAAATCTGATTTACAATATTTTCAATTTTTTATGAGTGTGTAACAGGTCATCTACCTATTTCAGTTTCACCAACATAATGAGAAGCGCATGCGACCAACCGCAGACCGTAGGACTGCCAAGCCCGGTAGCACAAGGTCGCCCAGCACCATCCTCCGCACGCCTTTAGGTGTGCGACGGAGAACAGAAAATAGCACATAGCAACATGATCATCTGTTAAGGTATTCATCTTCTTGCTGTTGATGAAGATAGTTACCCATGTCTTTAACGAATAGTATTAATTTTTTGTGGAAACTGTACTGGGCAGACAAATATTCTCCGAAGGCATAATTTGGATTATGATATTCTCCTGAATGAGCTTATTCCCTTCATCACAAATCAGCGTGATTTCATTGTTGATTTTCTGCCATAAAAACATTTCTATAAAAGGCATAAAATTCGCTACTGTCTTCCCAATCGGGGTTCCTCTGTCGGCTTCCCAGTATGACAAATTATAGTTTTTAATTTTATTCATGGTGATGTAATCGTCTGCGTCAATTGCACTTTCTCTTTTTCTATTCATAAAATAAACGTAAGTGACTTCAGGATATATTCGATAATATGTTGGAACCCAACAACAATTCTCAAAATCCACTCTGTCCTCACTCAATATGAATTGATTTTCCACAATGGAATGCATATCTTGCCAATATTGAGATTTTGATACTGGCTGTATATCCTTTATCAATCGTCTTACCCGAATGTGCAATTCGCAAGGAGTATCTACAGGCAGAAATAGAGTATCAGTTTTCAAACTCCTATTTGTATAGAAATCAGTCGTACTATAAAATCTTTTGTACGCTTGAGCCGAAAGTGAACTAACAGGTATAATGAATACCGCAAGAAGTAATATTGTAATTCGATTATTCATTTTCAGATTATTAAAAAAATTGTTTTATAAGAGAAGGCGTGCCTATACCAAGGTTGAAATCTTGATAAACCCCTTTGTTTTTTCCTTCCGGAGGAATATTGGCTATTGAACAATTTTTAAATCCGTTTACTAAAATGTTGAATTGATGGTCAAAATCATTCACTTTTCCCATCATAAACATCTTGGTGGCTTTGGCATAACTTGTTTTAAAATTAAAATCGTTTTTATGAAATAATTCAAATCCACCCCCGACGGTCAACATTGAAAAAATATTAGCCTCCACCTCATTGTGTATGGAAGCACCTCCTTGTCCTTTCAATTCTTGATAACCATGAAATAGTTCATGAGCTAGATAGTCTCCCTCGTTTAACTTGCCACCCATATACATGGTTCCACCTTTATTTCCGTCTTTTTGAAATCGCCCTGTCCCATCATTTGTACGGGATTCATTTGTGAAAGTATATGTGGGGGAGCCGTCTTTGGTCATTTCAGTAATGACTGTTTTACCTGCCTCAGTACCATACATTTTATCAAGATTATTCCATGCTGCCTGAACATTCTTGTCTGTGCTGTTGCACTGTTGTCCAGGGGTAAAAGTGTGCTCTCCATCTTCCCCTTGTATAACTATTGTTTCCCCATTCGGATCCACCAACTTCACAGGGTTATCCGCACAGTAAACATACGGGCTCAAAGACGGATATTTGTCACTCATCGGATCCACGCTCAGCCAGATGCTCAAATCCGAGCTGTAATATCTTGAGCCAAAGTAAGAAAAGCCGGTTTCGGTGTCTTTCTCCTTTGCGGAGAAGGTGAAAGTTTCAGACCTGTTTTCAAAACATTGATATATAAAGTGTTCTACCATATTTAAAGAAACGCTCCTACATCTGCAAAATGGGGTTTCTCTGCAGATTGTTGACGGATAATATGCCACATATCTATCGTTATTCATGCGACAAAACTATAAAATATTCGAATATGGATAAGTTGATTCTTTAACATCTCTTTTGGGAACAAGTCTGACAGAAATCCTTTTTATGTGTATTTTCAGGGATTCTTTTTTATCAATTCTGGACAAATAGCTGTTTTTTCTTTGGGCATCACAATGAGTGTGCGGTTAGGTGAAACTATCCAACCAGCATGATAATAATTTGACGACATTAGTATTGTAAAAGATTCGGCTTCTTTTTTATAATTTGTAAAATACTTCATTAATTCAGGATACAGTACTTTTAATAAACATGATTGTGTTTGAATGGATGTATTCGTATCGGAACTAATTGTCAAAAGTTCTACATAATTATTGATGCTTGTGTTTTTTATTGCAAAAGTACCAACTATATCTATAATAGAATCTACTTTTAGTGTATATGATGAGTCTGTTCCATTTCTCCATTCTTCGCTCAAACTTTTTCCGCATGCTTCATAGAAAACATCATTAGCATATCTGCGAGGATCACACTGCTCTATATTACCATACAACCTGCGAAAGACAATTTCGATAAGATATATACTATCTATAGATGCTTCTATGGTATCAACCACGTCACACCTTTCGCTAGAGTAAACAGATGGTGGGAAAAAGTCTATAACCACAGAATTTGACACACAACTATGGCAAACAAACAGAGTTGCGAAAAAGAACATACATAAAATATTTTTTTTCATTTAACCAAACTTTTAAATAGATCTATTTTTTGGTTGGATCTTCGTAAAGGCGTGTCTTTATACAAACCTTTTGAGTTTGCAATTGATTGCGATTTGAATCCTAACACTATTTTTTTGAAATCAGCATCAAAATTGTCATATTTTTCATTGTAAAACAGTTTCTTAAGAGAATCTTTATATTCGTTGTTTATGTCTGCTTTCTGATTAAGTCCATTATCTGCTTTCCGCGAAAAAAGCCCCGCAAATAGGTATGCTTCTACCTCATTGTGAATGGATGTTCCTCCTTGATCTTTTATTTCCTGATATCCGTGGAAAAGTTCATGTGCTACATAACCCATTTCATTTAACCTTCCTCCCATATACATCGTGCCACCACCTTCGCCATCAGGATCAAATCTTCCTGTCCCATCATTATTTAGGGATTCATTCGTAAAAGTGAAAACGGGAGAACCTTCCTCTGTCATTTCATTAATGACTGTTTTACCCGCCTCTGTATCATAAATTTTATTAAGATTATTCCAAGCTGCCTGAACATTCTTGTCTGTGCTATTGCATTGTTGTCCAGGGGTAAAAGTGTGCTCTCCATCTTCCCCCTGTATAACTATTGTTTCCCCATTCGGATCCACCAGTTTGATGGGGTTGTTTGCACAATAAACGTATGGCGATAAGGAGGGGTATTTTGAGGCCTGCGGATCGACACTCAGCCAGATACTCAAATCACTGCTGTAATACCTTGAGCCAAAGTAAGAAAAGCCAGTTTCGGTATCCTTCTCCTTTGCGGAGAAGGTGAAAGGGGTTGATACGTTGATAAAGTCTTGATTTATAACATATTCTACCATGTTTAAAGACACACTCCAACATCTGCAAGATGGGGCTACATTGCAGGCCGATGCTGGATAATATGCCTCTAACCAACTGCTGTTCATGCGACAAAGTTACAAAATATTCGAATACGGTTAATTTATTTGACTGACGAGGGGCACATCTTTATTTTTTTTGTCGTGATTTGCATATTGACAAACAACTATTGTCTTCAGATGGCAATATCTGGACATCTATAAATTCATATAATGTTTTTTGAGTTGTGTTACTCATCAAAGTCATTTCATCGGTGATTTTTCTCCATAAAAACATTTCAATGAATGGCATATAATCAACTATGGATCTCCCTACTTCGGTATTATATTGTGCCTTCCAAAATTGTATCCTGTTTTTTTTATCCATACGTAAAAGAATCACGTCATGTGCTGGATACCTATTACTATCCACATAAACTATTGTTGTTAATGGTGCTATCCGATAATACGATGGCAACCAACAGTAGTGTTTAGCATCAACACTATCATCGCCCAACACATAAGAATCACTTGTCAATTGGTGTAATGTGTGTTTATAAAGTTCGTTGTCAATTCTCTGATATTCTCGAATACAGCACATCGCTGTAATACGCAGCATACAAGGTTTATCAATTGGCAGATATAGCGTGTCAGTTCTGTTCAAATCCCTATTGGTATATATTATTTCAATGCCATTATACTTTCTGTTCTGAGAAAATAAAATATTAACATTGGATAACAAAAATAATACTAAGAGAATTCTTATAACCATTGATTTCATAATAGCAGTTATTTATAAAAAGACTTGATAAGAGATGGTGTGTGTTCTCCTATATCAAACCTCTCATACAATCTCGTGGAATTGGCAATCGATCTGCTTTTAAAACCATCTCGTAGGGTGTTGAATTTTTCAGTGAAATTAGTTTCATTAATACGGCGACATTGAAAGTCAACATAAGCTTCACTATAGAGATCTCCTTCTTTGGTACCGCCTTTAGGCCCTAACACAAGTCCGCCTCCAACTGTCAACATTGAAAAAAGATTAGCCTCCACCTCATTGTGTATGGAAGTACCTCCTTGTCCTTTCAATTCTTGATAACCATGAAATAGTTCATGAGCTAGATAGTCTCCCTCGTTTAACTTGCCACCCATATACATGGTTCCACCTTTATTTCCGTCTTTTTGAAATCGCCCTGTCCCATCATTTGTACGGGATTCATTTGTGAAAGTATATGTGGGGGAGCCGTCTTTGGTCATTTCAGTAATGACTGTTTTACCCGCCTCCGTATCATAAATTTTATTAAGATTATTCCATGCTGCCGGAACATTCTTGTCTGTGCTGTTGCACTGTTGTCCAGGGGTAAAAGTGTGCTCTCCATCTTCCCCCTGTATAACTATTGTTTCCCCATTCGGATCCACCAGTTTGATGGGGTTGTTTGCACAATAAACGTATGGCGATAAGGAGGGGTATTTCGAGGCTTGCGGATCCACGCTCAGCCAGATGCTCAAATCACTGCTGTAATATCTTGAGCCAAAGTAAGAAAAGCCGGTTTCGGAGTCCTTCTCTTTCGCGGAAAAGGTGAAACTTGCCGAAAGCAAGGATTTAATGGGATAATATATCGTTGTAAAGAATGTCATTTTGGTGCGATAGTACAAATCCATATGGTTTCTACCAACTTGTGCAGACACAGACAATAAAACTACTATTTTTTCATCTCATCGGTTGATCTCACTCTTTTAGTATCTACAGAATCATCTTTCCAAATAATTTCAGTTCTGGTATAGCATGAAAATTGTTGAAGAAATAGTATTGCTTGCTCATTGCCCTGATTGGCAGCTTTATACGCATATCTAAAACATTTTTTCATTGATTTCTTGCATCCATCACCGTTAAGATAATACGAGATTAGCATTACCATGGCTGCCGTGTCTCCATAATCTGCCGCTTTTTTTATATAAACGAAAGATTTATGTTTAGATGCTGGTATCCCATATCCATGGGAATAGCAGATCCCCATTTTTCGTAACGATGCTATATTTCCTAAGGATGCTGCTTTATTATATAGATAAAAAGCTTTGTCATAAGATTGTGTTCGGGCCTCACTTCCGTAAAAATACTCTTCTGCCTCCAAATATATCCAGTATGCTTGACCCGTACAAGTCACGGAAAGTCCTGTGAATATTAGTAAAATAAGATGTTTTTTCATCATAGGATTCAATATGTTTTCTTTTTACAAACTTCAAAAGGCGTCCATTGAAAAGAATTTGGCATATATGGCTTTCCTTTTCGATTGAGCATTGGAACAAAATATGTAGAATTATCGGGGTTCCTAAAAGTATAACCTGTTCGGTAAGGCAACCCCATCTCTTCCCGCATACAGTTTTCTCTATAAACAGCTCTCCATTCCGAACGACTTCCGTTGTTTGGACATAAATCCATCAATCCTTTTATGTTTTTTGCATTGTCATAAACATGTGAGAATTCGTGCCCCAAATCGGCAGTGCCGTTTTTTTGTTCTCCAGCAGTTGTTTCAATATTAGTTCCTTCGGAATTCCAACGAATAGTCTGACTAACAAACTCGCCTGATTCGGAATCTATATTTAGGTTATCACAAGTACTTTTGGAACCACTTTCGATTATCACATCTTTATTATCAGATCCTTCAAAAAAACTGATCAATCTGTTTCCGGTTTTTGTCCCTTTTAGTTTGTCTATAGCATTTCCCGCTTTTGATAAAAAAGAACCAGATTCAGGTGTATATATATTCCCTTCTTTTGTGTAAAAATTACCATTGTTGTATTTGTATCTAACACCATCGTCTCCAACAATCCAAATTTCTTCCCCATTCGGATCCACCAACTTCACAGGATTATCCGCACAGTAAACATACGGGCTCAAAGACGGATATTTGTCACTCATAGGATCCACGCTCAGCCAGATGCTCAAATCCGAGCTGTAATAGCGTGAACCAAAGTAGGAAAAGCCGGTTTCTTGGTCCTTCTCTTTTGCGGAGAAGGTGAAACGGGCATGCCAATTGGTGGTCCTCTGGTCCACGAAATCCTCCCCCCAAGGGAGGTACTGGAGATGCTGCACCGGACGGCCCGCGGAGTCCGTCACCCACGAAGCGCTGCCCAAATGGTCAGGATGGTAAAAGTAACTTTCGGGGAAGGAGTCTGTTCTGTCTGTTAGATTGTCCAAGTATGCCAGTAACGGCGTGGTGGGTGCACTGCAAACGCGCGGATCCAAATCCACACTCTGTTCCGCCACCGACAGTTTGGATGCTGTGGCTGCAGTTCCGGCAAGTGATATATTCAACCCTGCAAAGAACCCCTTGCCCACCTGCGAGGCCACACGCTCATCTCCGGCATAGTAATGTTTGGTGTAGCCCTGCGGCGTTATCACCAGATAGGGCGAGGCGTAGAGCGTAATCCCTTCCGGTGTGTAATGAACCATGTTCCGTCCGTTGATTATCTGTACATTGCCCTGCCACACAAGTTTACAAGTCCGCTCCTCGTCTGCATCGTACATGTAGTACGAGAAGTTATCCATGTCAGTCACCTTACGCAGACTGTTCTCTTCAGTCCAGTCAAGACTCCGAACAATCCTTATGCCGTTCCCGCCGCGGAACGACCAGCGGGTCATGTTGCCGCACACATCCCATGTAAAGTCATACCTGTCGCCCCCCAGCAAATCCTCCACCGCTGTGACGGTGTTCCGCCCTGCCGGATACGCATAGGTGTTTTCATACCTGCGGTTTGCCACCGTTCCACCCGTATATGTGGAATATTCCGCTTCCTTGATGAAAATCCGTCCGTTGGACATGTAACGCATTGACACGCTGAACGGCAACCGGATTCCTCGCGGATGCCATGTTCCCGTTGCGGAGGAGAGGCGGTACAGGTTGTCATATATGTACTGCGCATTATACTGGCCGCCCATCCCGTTTACGGGTAACGCCGCATTGGAAATCGCCTTGATATTTCCCACTGTGTCGTATGTGTATGTTATTTTCTGCATAAGGGCACCCGAAGAAGTTCGTGCCCGCAGGGTTGACAGGCGGCGGAGACTGTCGTACCCGTATTCAGCATTGGTCCCATTGCCATACCAGATCATAGTCCGCGAGCCGTATTTGTCGTAGCGTATGCTGTCAATATAGCGGAATGTGTAAGTCGTGTCCGTAACAATGCCGCCGCCAGGGGTGGTTCGGCCGTAACCGTCCAGTCCCTCTTTAGGCAGATTCGGACTGGGTCCCGCATGGTCGTTCAGTTTCACATATGTGCCTGTCATGGCGCACAGATCCCCGCCACAATTGTACCTGTAACGTACCGTCTCTCCGTCCGGATAGGTGATGCTCCGTATTCTGTTGAAGGAGTCGTAGTTGAAGCGCGTCTTGAAAGTCCTGGGTGCGGTTTCATAAGGCAGGGCGAACGTGCGAGTCTCCTCCGTCACCTCGCCGAGTTTCCCGTACTTGAAAGCCTGCCACCCGCTGCCGTCCTCCCGAAGGATCACCCTGCCAGCGGCATTGGTCGCGGTGTCAGCCAATGTGCCGTAGGTGTAGTGCACATTGTTTTCAGGATGGAGGGGGTACTGTATGCCGGTGAGCCGGTTATAGTCGTACTGGTATCGTATTGTGTCGCCATGCCCGTTCACATGCCATTCCAGATTTCCCCCGGATAGCTCATACCCGTATATGTCGGTTCCGGCATCCGGATGCGTCCTACTGATCAACCGCCCGAACATATCGTATGTGTATACGGTGGTGAGGTTCATGGGGTCGGTGGAGGTGAGCAACCTGCCCAATGCGTCGTAAGTGAATGTCGTCACCGTATTGAGTGGGGCGTCTTGCCGCAGGACCTGCCCCATCGTGCCCCTCAGCGTAGTTACTACGTTCCCCTGAGCATCCGTTACTGTGGTGCGGAGCAGTGTCTTGTTGCCCGTAATACCGAAACCATAAGTGGTGTTGGTGACATGACCGCAAGGTAGGATCTCTCTGGTTTGGCGATCAAGGATGTCGTATTTGGCGGCGAACTCCCGCATGGTTGCGGAGTCGCTATATTGCCGCATGGTGTCGATGTAGGACACGGGTACAGTGAAGGGGGCATGCCGTTCCACTACCCTGCCAAAGCAGTCATATACGGTCCTACCTGTCACAACAAGTGAAGTGTCCCCGTCCACTTCGGCACTTCGTTTTGTCTGCACGGGACGGCCAAGATTGTCGCACAGTGCAATTGTGCGGATGGGGGACAGATTCTGCTGCTCGGTGTCTATGCACTCCGTGAAAGCGGCAGACAGCATCTGTGCGCACGGACCCGCATTGAAGATGTCCAGCACACCATAATTGTGAGGATAATACCTGTAGTTCACAGTACCGAACATGTCCCCGGGAAGACTCTCCAGCTCGTATGGGGCTTTGACCATGATCAGACGACCCATATCGTCGTATCCGTACCGCATCTCGTTGCCGTTGGCGTCAACGGTACGGGTAGGTTTGCCGAACCGGCAGTCGTACTCCGCCATCGAGGTGAGGCCGAATGACAGGTTCCTGACCACCGAAGGGTATGTGCGTGTCAGACTGTCGTATGTGTATGAGTACTCCAGGCGCCGGCCGTTCCTGTGGGATGGCAGGGCAGCACTGGAAAGATTTCCGCATGTGTCGTAGGTGAAGTCATACCGGGAACTGTCCGAAGGACTGCTGTATTCGGTCAGATATTCCAGTTTTCCAGTGGGGTAATACCCCGCTGTCCTCCACTGCAGCAAGTCCCCTGCCGCATTCCGGACCATCATTCTGACCGGAAGGGAGACAAGGTTGCGCGGCATGCCTGTGGCGTAGCCGATCTCGGCGGAGAACCTCTCGTCTGTGTGCGTGGTGTCCCCATAATGAGTATATCTCACCACATTTCGGCGGCGGTCGTATTCCCTTTCCACCATGGAAGTGACTTGCGGTGACTGTCCGCCCTCATACCAGTTGGTTATGTCAACCTCCTTTTTCACATAGATGTCGGAACGGGCACAGACACTATCGGAAACCATGCTTCCAGCGAAGTCATACAGGGTGTCGCCGTATATGTGCTCCACATACGGGTTGCCGGAAGCGTCGCACACACAGTCGCGGGTCTTGCGGCCACGCTTGGCGAAATCTCGGTTGTTGTATTCCTCAATGGTACACCGGTAGATGGTGTCTCCCCCGTCGGTGTCATACTGGTACGACTTTACTTTGCTGTAGCCGTAGTCCAAGCGTTCATAACGGTCGTAGTGGGGATCCTCATAGGTGTATCGAGTGTGCGACCGGTTCCCATGCTGCTGGAAAATCGTATCATACACAGTCACTTCGTTAAGCGTCCATTCCCTTTGTGGTTTCTCATAGCTGGATTGCGGCATGTTGTAGTCTATCTCCATGACGCTGCCTGTGAAATTGGTGACCTGCCGAAGCAAGTTGGTCTTACCTGCCGTGCTATACCTCACCGTCATGGAGCTTTCGGACTGCGAAGTCACCAGGTCGGGATATCCGTCACCGTTTACATCGGCAATCTGGCATTCGTCACGGGTGAAACTCTTGTCAAGGGGAGAAGCCTGTACTCCAACGGTCAATTTCACAGCCATCACCGGGAATCCGACGGTGACATCGATACTGCTTGACATGCTTTTGGTCACGCTACCGCCGATATTATGGATGTTGTGGATGATATCTGGTGTCAGAGACCATTTCCCGTTGCCTAGACCGTACCGGATATTCAAGCCGGCATTGTCCAATTCGGCATAGTCGGGCAGCCCGTCGCCGTTGATATCCAAAAGCAGGGATTTGCTACGGCTCTCCGACACGCTGAATCCGACACCCCCGCCCAAACTATACTGGTTATAGCTGAAATTCGCACCCCCGCTGAGCGAAGTGCTGCTGCTTGCGCCTTTCCTCACATCAGGAATCTCCCACGCCTCCGGGGACTGGAAACCGTAACCCGTATTCAGGGCTGTCTTCTTGTCATCCAGCCAAACCTTGTCGGGCAGTCCGTCACCGTTGACATCCAGAAACAGGAGGTTGGTATTGTCACTGCCGCGCACATGGCTTCCGGAGAATGAAGCCCCCCGGAATGACATCCTGTCGTCCGGCGGTTTTGTTCCCTCCTCCCTGTACGGGTCTGGGTATCCTCCTCCGATGGTCAGTCCGAACGCGTATGTCAGGGACTGGCTCACATGACGGTCGTCCGAACCGGTGCAATGTGTCGCATCCTCAAGTCCTCCCCATGGCATGGTGTATTGCACGGTTTTTTTTGCGAATATGTCGGGATATCTGTCACCGTTAAGATCCAGAAAGTCGCTTTGCACGGTGTTGGAACCCAAGGAGAGAGACAAGGACAGGTTGGGGCCTATGGACAATCCGGCACCGACGCTTCCCGTGACACCGACACTTCTTTTCCGTATCGTTCTTACCGGCAGCCCGTCGGTGCTGACAGGCACAACATCGTCGTACACGGGTATCTCCGAAACAAAGTTCCCCAAACTGTCATAGTCGTTCTCATTCTCGTCAATGTCCTGCTGGAGTTCGATTATATGCCGGGTGTTTCCCATCATCCATGATGCGACCTCGGTGATGCCGCCGAAACCCATGTAAGCCCCGCTTTCACCATCAGGGAACATAGGCACCCAACTTGTGCTGTCGGACAGGGGGTTGTAGAGACTGTCGATGTTCGAGGCAAGAGACTCCGGGGTGAAATTGGCAGTGGGGGTGTCCGTGTTGGTGGTGTCGACACTGTATCTCGCCTCATTGATGGTGGATGAGAGTGAGGAGCGGGAGATTCCTGTGCTGTCGCCGGTGACAGCGGCAGGTATGATCAGACGGGAGACATCTATAGGCAGACCGGCACTGCCAGGGAAATTGTTGTTGTAAGTGAAATATCCCCAACCTTTGTAAAGCTTCCCGAACCAATAGGTGAGCGAATCGCGGAGGTGGTCGGTGTTTCCATGGATGATGTCCATGAACACATGCGGGTACAATGAAACTGGTCCGGTCATCACAAGATTGGTGTCTGCCGGATTGCCGTCGAATCGGAGGACCGGAATGAATGACAAATTGCCCCAGTCCGTGCCCCCTGTTTCCGGCAGGATGCCGATTCTGACAGTATCCGCAGAATCCACCTGAAAAGATCTGTTCACTTGGAGGCTGCTCATGCTGGAAGTCATCGAATCAGAATACTCTATGACATTGTTTCTCTTAACCACCAGCTTATAAGTGTCCAACTGGGAGTTGACCTTGCGGCGCAAAGTGCCGGTTATGGTCACACTTCCTCTCTTTGGTGCCTGGAACAGTCCTTTCCCCGTCAGGACGAAATCATGGTCCGAGTCGTATATGGTGTTGTCATCGCCCGATGTGTAGGCAATCGTCTCCCAGTCCTGTACCCTGTCGGCAGTCCTGTTCGCACCTGACTGAAGGCGGAAGAACAGGATGTCATTCTGGCGGACAGGAAATATGGTGTCTGTCACCAGCATGTCGCCCGCGGCAACTGTATCCCTTGAAAGCACCGTTGCAGAGTCCGAGACCAAGGCATACCGGTCTGTACGGACCCCCCACTCATGCTGGATGGAGAAGACCATTCCGTCGCGCCGCCTGCTCTGCATCGCAGACTCGGAATTGTCCTCAATCACAGTGACCGTGGAGGAGACATGGACAGTTCCATCGTGCGGGGCCACCCACACCCGTACAGCATCCAGATCGGGTTCGCCTGTATCGGTTGTGCAATAGGTGACAGCCGTGTCGGATTTGCAGTATGTGACCCCCGTATCCGTATAGTCCGTGACTTCATAACCCAGTTGTTGCAAACTGTCGATGGCATCAAACAGTTTTGATTCAGGTACATACAGGGTATCAAACCTGTAGACCTTGCACAGAATGTCCCCATTGACTTCCCCGTCGTAGATGATGCCTCCGCATCCGCCGGACGAGGAGGTGACGACCAAGGTGTTCTCTGACTGGTCCGCAGGGTTGGGTCGGGCCAGCGTCTGCCATGGGACGAATGAAACATCTCCGTCGTCTCCCGTATTGTTGAACAGGACACCCTTGTCCGTGACGATGTCCGGCAACCCGTCACCATTCACATCGGAGAAATACACCCTTGTGTCGGAGACGGACACGGGCAGTCCCGCATTTACATTGAACTCCCCGAAATGCCCTTGCACTCCAAAGGACGGGGTATTCCCCACAACATCCAGAAAATCAGCCACACCCGCCAAAAGCGTTTCCGGACCGTATCCGAAACTGTATTCGCCATTTGGAATGCACCGGCGATAGTACACTTTGCCGTCGACCTTGTACACCTTGTCCGCCATCCCGTCACCGTCAAGGTCTATGAGAGTGAGGAGGCCCTTGCTTCTGGAGCGAGAATAACTGAAATTGCCGCCCACGCTGTTATCCGAACACCAGACAGTCGCCCCTAAACCCACACACACTGTGCCACCCGCACTCCAACCCTTGCTTGAAGTGGCGCCTAATGCGGTGGCTGAACCGCCACCCTCAAAAGAGGATTCGACCATATCACCCGTAAAAGTAATGGTTTCAGGTGCCCCGAACAACGAGTTCTTTACTGGATAGTCGAAATATGCAAAATTAATCCTTGTAAGATTGAGTTTTGCGAAAGCGTAACTGCAGTCAAACTCATGACCGTCACGCCAATATGTGGGGTTCAGGACGCTGTCGCAGTCTATGTCATGCTCATAAGGCGGATCCTGCCGAACAAGATCGGTGAGACGTGTCCTGAACCCGCTCCCTCTCCTGTTCTCGGTCACGAAAAAATACCTGCGTATCATTGAACCTAAGCACAGAACTTCCACATTGCACAGGGTGGAGGCGGTGACCTCCCTGAATCCGTAACGCCCGCTTGTGATGACATCAGTCCTTCCGTCCTTCCTGTTGAAACGCACGGAATAGGTCCCGTTGTCCGTGCCATGCCCTGTATAGTCAATATGGTCAGGATATATTTGTACACCCCTGTTGGCGCTCCCTGTGGTGTTAACGCTTCCGCACATCACCTTCACATAATGGTAACGCACGCTGTTGCCGTAGGCATCCCTGCTTTCCGCAAGCATCCACCGTGCGATATTGCCCGTAGCCGGATCGTCCAGCACACATTTTTTGTTCACGCCGTTGTCCGAGGCGTACTTGCCGTAGTAGTCCGTCACGCCGTTCTTGTGCGTCACCGTCCACCAGTAGCCGCCGGGACCGCTGCCGTGCCGCACGATGCTGTCATAGGCCTCGTTCTTGCGCGGGAAGAACTGCTCATGACCGTCCTGGTCCAAGTCGTGCCTGTCCGTCCACCGGTTGGTACGGTGCGGCATCTCACGGAAGTGTCCGCTGCCGTCCATGGTCACCAATTGCTCGCCTTCGTACACATAGACCTCGCTCTCCTTGCTTTGGTCATATCTCGGCACGCCCCAACGCGTCTCCACGGTGATGGAGGGGATGGAAATGTCCCAGCCCACGCCAAGCCAGCCGTTGCCGCCGCCGCTACTGTAGGTCAGCGCGAGGTTCGGCTGCATGCCCTGCCGCCCTGCGGGGATTTCTATCGGGTAGCTCAGGTTGGCCGTCCCCATGTTGTTTGCCGTTGGCGGCTGCATCAGCGTCAGCCCCTCCAGCGGGTCGGCGGCCTTCAGCTCCTTGATGCTCGTGGGCGTGTAGGCCGAGGTCTCCGGCATCTCCGGGGTCTTCAGCACCGCGTTGATGAAATCCAGCGGCGATTCACCGACGCCCTCGCCCTGCGAGGCCATGGACATCATGTCCTGTGCCTGCGCAAGCACGTCCTGAGGGTTGGACATGTCATTCTGCGTGTGGGGCAGTCCTCTCTCCCACGGCCTGAACCGCGAGCAGACCAGCAGCTCCGCCTCGTTCACGGAGTCGCGCTGGATGACCACCCAACGTTGGTACTGCCTGTCATAGACGAAAGTCTGTATGTCGTCCTCGGTGAAACCCTGCGGCAGCAATGCAGGGTCGTAAGGCACGGCAATGGCAAACTCGCCCGGCATGGGTTTTACCCGATATCCGGCCGTTTGCATATTTTCATCAAACCCTCCCGTCACGTTCACCATGCCCGCGTCCAGAGGCGGCAGCTGCACGGGCGTGAGCTCCGTCATCGCGCTGGACGAAAGTGCCACAGGAGGCGTGCTCAATTCTGAATTTGGAATTTGGAATGGGCAATGGTTTTCTGTAACAGTTTCTACATCCTGAGGAGAAACGCGGACAGATTCCGTGTCAACGTCCTGCATTACGGTCAGCGGCCCATCCCCGGTCTCGGTTCGGGTGCCATATTCCTGACCATATCCGTAGGTTCTGTATGAACGGGAAGATGTGCATACATCCGCCGTGTCGATGGAGAACATGGCAAAGATGGCTGCCGCCAGCATTGCGATTATATGGAAGGGATGCAGTTTCATGTCAGTGTCTGTTTTTCCGTTTGATCCTGTGATTTAAATCTTTCCTAGTTGACAACCATCTTGAGCGTCTTGCGTTCCAATTCGGATGCAATGTCTATAAGGTAATGCCCGGCAGCTTGCAATGTGCCCTCGAAGCGGTGGTTGCACTGCCCCTTGCCGGTCATGGTGAGCAGAAGCTTACCGTCATCGTCATACACGGTGACCGTCACGTCCTGCGCCTCGGGGTATTCCGCCTCGACCACGAAATGGCCGTGGTTGGGGTTCGGCAGCAGTCTGTAACGGGCGGTTTGTGTCCGGGAATCGGGGATTGGCAGCTGTTGTGATTTCGGTTCTGCGGAGATGTCGCCACGACCTGCCAGTGACGTGTTGTCCTGTGCCATGCCGGCATTCCCGGAATCATTGGCCGCCAGCGCCTTGGGCGTGTTGGTGTCCTGCACCGC